>Ga0255057_10000090_pt1 | contig 47242 bp, 44 predicted proteins | sample Cases_109_6_MG_FD_189022 | JGI IMG/M metagenome (GOLD analysis project Ga0255057, IMG submission 189022) | Seawater microbial communities from Amundsen Gulf, Northwest Territories, Canada - Cases_109_6 | ecosystem: Environmental > Aquatic > Marine > Gulf | place: Canada: Northwest Territories... | reverse complement strand
ACACCTACGGTCCGGTCCGGTTAACGGGGCCGGATGGCACGATCGACACTGGAGTCCTGAAGCTGGGCGCTTTTCTAGGCGATCACGTCAAGACCGGGATCGGGTCACTATTGACGACCGGCGGCCGGTTCGGGGTCGGCACTCATTTCTTTGGCGGTCGGCGCGTGTCACCCGCCTATTTGCCTGACTTCTGCTGGTTCGATGGTGACGAGCAGGAAACGGTGCGGCTCGAGCCCTTCCTGCGTGCGGCGGAGAAAGCGATGGGTCGCCGCGATCAAGCGCTGACCGAGGATGAGCACGCGATGCTCGAGGCCCTGCACCGCATAGGGACAACCTCAGGCTGAGATCCGCGAGGCGGGTTGCTGCCCCCCTCCGCGGATCGCTAGTTTTTAGTTTTACGCGCCCTGTCAAAGCGCTTGGCTCCCCTCCCACACCGATCGAATTCAACGGAACGCATGCGTATTTTCATTACCGGCATCGAAGGTTTCGTCGGACGCCACCTGGCTGCGCGGTTGGCGACCGAGGGCGAGACCGTGGTTGGATCGGTCTTTCGGCCCGCATTAGCGGTCAATGGGGCCGAGGAGGTCTTCCAACTCGACGTTCGTGACCGGGTCGAGGTTGGTGTTGCGATCGCCGGTTCCCGACCCGACGTCGTCGTGCACCTGGCCGGTGAGACGAGCGTTGGCAAGTCGTTCAACGACCCCGCGACGACGTTCGATGTCAACGCGGTGGGTGCGATAAACGTTTTGGAAGCGTGCCGCGAGGCGTCCGTAGGGCGGGTCTTGCTGGTGACGTCGTGCGAGGTGTACGGCGATCCGGATCCGAGTCACGGCCCGATCGTCGAAACGGCTCCCTTGATCCCCATCAACCCGTATGGTGCGAGCAAGGTCGCCCAGGACGTTCTGGGGTATCAATATTGGCACAGTTTCGGGGTACCCGTGGTCCGCGCACGGCCGTTTCCACACACCGGACCGGGGCAGGCTGATCAGTACTTGTTTCCATCGGTTGCGCGACGGATCGCGCTCGCTGAGACCGGTCGCGGGCCGACGACGATCACCGTCGGGAACATCGCGACCATTCGAGACCTGCTCGACGTTCGGGATGTAGTCGAGGCGTACGTCGGTCTGATTGGGTGCGGTGAACCTGGCGTGGTGTACAACGTGTGTTCCGGGGAGGAGCATCGATTGACCAAAGCTCTCGACACGCTATGTGAACTGGCGGAGACGCCGGTGCGGATCGAGGTCGATTCGGTTCAGCGGCGGCCGACCGACTTCCAGTGGATGGTGGGTGATCCCACAAAGCTGAAGGCGGCCACTGACTGGCGGCCTCATCTCCGTTGGGAGGAAACGATGCGGGATCTGCTTTTGGACATGCGAATGCGACTCGAGGTTGATGCGCCGGTCGAGGTGGCGGAGCGCGATGGCTAGACGGGGGATTATGGGGCCACTCCAGGCCATTCTGGCGGTCCTTCTTGTCGCCACAGCGTGCGACGAGGACAACCCGTTTCGGGGTGTGGTACCGGTTGTCAACGAGGGCGATGCCCAAGTGTGGGAGCTCGCTTTGCCGGAGTTCCCGAGTGGTTGGGATTTCGCGGCAGGCGAACGATTCTTCATCGGGACCAGCGAGACCGGTAGCACCTTCGGAACGTGGGCTCTTGACTCACGCACCGATGGCACGCTGAGTTTTCGGCCGTTCTCGACACTCGCGCCCAACCTGTCCTTCATCCGAACTGGGATCATCGATCTTGGCGCGGTGCCGTTCGATACAGTCGAAACGGCGCCGTCGGGTGGATACAGCTCGGTCAACGATCCAGCCGGGGTTCCGGTTATCGAGGGTCACACATACGTCTTTCGCATCAGCTTCATCAATACTGGCGGTGTGGTGCCGATCAATTACGCCAAGCTCTCGGTGATCGATTTGGGCCAAGAGTTCGCAGGGAACCCAAGCTCGCGGTTTATTCGTTTCGAGTGGGCCTACCAGGTTCAACCTCTCAATCGCAGACTCGTAGCGGATTTGTAATGCTCGATCTGCGGCTGCTGAGGACCGATCCCGATCAACTGCGGGACGGGATCGCCAAACGGGGCGAGGCGGCGGACATCGATCGCTTGGTGGCGCTCGATGCCGAGCACCGTCGGGCTCTGAGCGAGAGCGAAAAGCTGAAAGCCGAGCGCAACGCCCGCTCGAAGGAGGTCGCCAAGCTGTTGGCGGCTGGGGAGCAGGACGACGCCGAGTCGCTGAAGTCCGAGATGCGCCAAGTCAGCGCGCGCATCAAGGAGCTCGATGAGCGATCGGAGACGCTCAAGGAGAACCTCGACGGGTTGTGGCTCGAGATTCCCAATCTCCCGCACGAAACGGTTCCCGCCGGCGATACCGAGCAGAACGAAATCGTACGCACGTGGGGAACGCCCCGGGAGTTCGATTTCGCACCCCAGCCTCACTGGGAGCTGGGCAAAGGATTGGGGATCCTCGATCTGGAGCGGGCGGCCAAGATCACGGGCTCCGGCTTCGTTGGGTTGATCGGCGACGGAGCGGCGCTATCCCGAGCCCTGATCGCTTTCATGCTCGATCACCATTGCGAGAACGGCTATCTGGAGATCGCGCCGCCGGTGTTGGTAAACCCGGCCACCGCCACGGCGACAGGGCACCTGCCGAAGTTTGAGGAGCAGCTCTATGCCGTCGAGCGCGACGAGCTGTACCTCATCCCGACGGCCGAGGTGCCGATCATGGGCTGGCACCGGGACGAGATGCTGTTCGCCGACGCGTTGCCGCTCCGCTACTGTGCCCACACGCCTTGTTTTCGGCGCGAAGCCGGCGCGCATGGAAGCGACACTAGAGGCCTGATTCGCGTCCATCAGTTTGACAAGGTGGAGCTCGTAAAGATCACTCGTCCCGAGGACTCGTATGATGAGCTCGAATCGCTGACCGCGGATGCCGAGTGGGTTCTGCAGGCGCTCGACTTACCATTCCGGGTCGTGTTGTTGGCCGCCGGCGACATGGGGAACGCCGCCGCCAAGACATACGACCTCGAGGTTTGGTCGCCCGGCGTCGAGAAGTGGCTCGAAGTGTCGTCGTGCTCCAACTGCGAGGCGTATCAGGCGCGACGCGGCAACTTGCGGTATCGATCTGACTCGAATGGTGGAGTTCGGTTTCCGCACACCCTCAACGGATCTGCGGTCGCACTACCGCGTACGCTGATCGCGATCTTCGAGAACTATCAGAACGCGGACGGGACTCTGACGGTGCCGACCGTGCTGCGCCCCTACCTGGGGGGGCGCGAAACCCTGGCTCCGAGCCGATGAACCTCGACCGCGGCCCCCAACATCGGCCGCGGATCTGGCCGATCGTCGCCATCGTGGCCACGATCGGGCTGTTCGGCGGATACGTGTGGTATACACGGGTGTTGGTGGCCGACATTCGCCAGGACACTGAGCGTCTGGCGACCCTGTACGCGAGGGCGTTGAGGATCTCATCGCCAGAAGACGCTCAGATCCTCGTCTTCGAGGAGGTCATACAGGAGTTCCCATACCCGGTGATCCTCACCGACCCGGAAGGCAATCCGGTTGCGTTCAGAAACCTCGAGAAGCTTGAGATCGCAAACGAGACCGGTCCATGGTCACCTGCCGAGCGGCTCGCGCTACGCCAGGAGACGGTGCGCATGGGTCGCATCGCTGACCCCTATCCGATCACCGACGAAAGCGGCTCGATCATCCAGCAGATCCATGTGAGCGAGGCCGGCACGATTACGCTGCTCAGGTACCTGCCCTACATCCAGGGGCTCGGGCTCGCCGCGATCGGTTTGATCGCGTTCTGGCTGATTCGCTACAACCTGCGGGTCCAACGTGGGCAGATCTGGGTCGCCATGGCCCGTGAGAGTGCGCACCAGCTGGGAACGCCGATCTCGTCATTGTATGGCTGGGTCGAGTTGCTGCGTGCCGAGCGCAAGGCGGTCGCTGTCCCGGGGAGCAGTGGTGGCGAGCCGGAAGTCGACGTGACAATGGCGCTCGAAGCCATGGAGCAGGACGTCGATCGCTTATCGAAGGTCGCCAATCGTTTCGAGTTGATCGGTCGACAGCCACAGCTGACCCCTATCGACGTGACCGACCTGATGCGAGAGTTGGAACAGTATTGTCGGGCCCGGTTGCCACGCCGCGGCAAACCGATCCGACTTAGCACCGATTTTGGAGTCGTCCCTCCGGTCGCCGCGAATCTGACGTTGCTCGAGTGGGCGTTGGAGAACTTGGTCAAGAACGCGGTCGACGCGCTCGAGGATCGAGGGGGAGAGATAACGCTCCGAACGGCCCGCGGTGCGGTGAACGAGACCGTCGAGGTCGAAGTGTCCGACGATGGGCCGGGAGTTCCGCGCTCACTGCGCAAACAGATCTTCGAAACCGGTGTTTCGACCAAGCCTCAGGGTTGGGGAGTCGGGCTCTCGCTTTCTCGTCGGATCGTCGAGGACTACCACGGCGGGGGCCTGGATCTAGTGACACCGGATGATGCCCCGGGGACGACGTTCCGGATCACGCTGCCTGTGGCCGAGTCGTGACCCACCCTCTGCTCGAAGGACTCAACCCGACCCAGCGAGCGGCGGTCGAGCACGGACCGGGTCCGCTCCTCATTCTCGCCGGCGCCGGTAGCGGCAAGACGCGGGTGCTCACGCATCGCGTCGCGTACATGATCGAGGCTCACGATGTCGAGCCGGGCAACATCCTAGCCGTCACCTTCACCAACAAAGCGGCCCAGGAGATGCGCGAGCGGATCGTGCGCCTGCTCGCCGATCGTCCGGATGGCATCCAGGGTGTCTGGGTCGGGACGTTCCATTCGGTGTGCGCGCGTGTGCTGCGCATTGTCGCCGATCGTTTCGATTATCCGCGCTCGTTCACGATATATGATAGCGAAGACACGCTTCAGCTCATCAAACGCGTAATGGACGACATGAGTTGGTCGATCGGCTCTGTCGATGCCTACGGGGTTCGGCGTCGAATCTCAGATGCCAAGAGCCGGTTGTTGTCACCCGACGAGTATGCTGCCACCCATCACGGTCACGTTGAAGAGGCTATAGCCGAAGCATATCGCGAGTACCGCCGCACGCTGCGAGCCAACCGGGCGTTCGATTTCGACGACTTGCTAATGGAAACGGTGGTTGCGTTGCGTGATGACGAGCGGTTGTTGACCGGGTACCGTCGCAAGTTTCGGCATGTGCTCGTGGACGAGTATCAGGACACCAACCACGCCCAGTATCAACTGGTTCGACTGCTGACGGCCGAACACCGGTCGATAACGGTGGTTGGCGACGACGATCAATCGATCTACGGGTGGAGAGGGGCGGACATCACGAACATCCTGTCGTTTGAGGACGATTACCCCGAGGCCACTGCTGTTCGGCTCGAGCAGAACTACCGCTCCACACAGAGGATTCTTGAGGCTGCGCACGCTGTCGTCGTCAAGAACCGCGAGCGGAAAGCCAAGAAGCTGTGGACCGATCGCGAGGACGGCGCCCCGCTCCATGTCCACGCGGCGGCGGATGCGGGGAGCGAGGCAGGTTGGGTGGCGAAGACGATTCGCCAGCTCGAAAGAGACGGATACCGAGCCACCGATGTCGCCGTTCTGTACCGCACAAATGCTCAGTCGCGGGCTTTGGAAGAAGGGATGCGCCGGCGCGGGTTGCCTTACGTGATCGTCGGCGGCACGCGATTCTACGAGCGGCTTGAGATCAAAGACGCGATCGGCTACTTGCGTGTCTTGTCGAACCCCGACGACGATTGGTCCATGACGCGTGTTTTGGGGGTGCCGAAGCGGGGGGTAGGCCCCGCCACGCTGCAGTTGCTGGAAGACGTTGCCGCCGAGCGCGGCGTGCCACTGTCAGCGGCGATCGGTGATCCGATGGCGGGGCTCGGGGTCAACGCGCCCACTGTGGAGGCGCTAAGCGCGCTGACTGACCTGCTGCGGGAGTTCTCGGCCCGCGCCGCAGAGGAGCCGGCCGGCGTCTGGGTGGCCGAGTACTTCGAGCGCGCCGGACTTTTCGCTCACCACCGTGCGTCAAACGACCCCCGGCGCGAAGAGCGGCTCGAGAACCTCCACGAGCTGGTAGCCGGCGTCCAGACGTTCAGCGGGGAGCATGGGGAGCAGGGTGGCGACCTCGGCGCGTTTCTGGAAGAGGTGAGCCTGTTGACCGACATCGATCAGGCGAATCTTGGTGGTGGGGTAGTGACGCTCATGACGCTTCACAACGCCAAAGGGCTGGAGTTTCCGGTCGTCTTTCTGACCGGCTGCGAGGAGGGACTTTTCCCACTCGCTCGCGCTATCGATTCGCCACGCGAGTTCGAGGAGGAGCGGCGGTTGTTCTACGTGGGTTTGACCCGTGCCAAGGACAGGGTCTTTTTGGCGTACGCATACGAACGGTATCGCTGGGGTCAAGCCACGGCCGGTGGACCCTCGCCGTTCTTGCTCGAGTTGCCGGAACAGTTGATCGAGTGGGAGGAGGAACCGCTGTCCGGTTGGGGCGGCTCATACGGTCGGCGGGCCTCAGCGCAGGAGACGGTCGGCGGCGGATTGGCGTCGGCTTGGGACACGCTGGCGGTCGACGATGCGCCCGTCGAAACGACCGCTCAGGACCTCTCAGATCTGGCGCCCGACTACCGCCATGGAGAGCGCGTCCAGCACCCTGAGTTTGGCGCCGGTACGATCGTGAAAGTGACTGGCGCGGGCCGTGACCTGAAGATCACGGTGCGCTTCGATCGCGGCGGCGAGAAGCGGCTCGTAGCCCGATTCGCGCGACTCGAGAAGGAGTGGTGAGGGCCGGCCGCGGCGATCCACGAGGGCGGAGGGCACTCTGCAAGCGAGCCGCGGGTATGAGCGCGGCAGCCGGCCCGGTGCCGACGACCCTGGCACTACGATTCCCACTTGAAACGGCGTAGATTTTGCAGGATAATCACGGAGCGTTAACGTTGACATTCTCAAACCAGGGCCCCGTCCAAATGATCCCTAAGAACATCATTTGCACCCTTTTGGGTGCCTTTGTTTTCGCCGCCGGAGGAGTCGATGCGTTCGCCCAGACAGGCTCCAACCATGGGACCGCGGCGGCGCCCACCGGCAAGATCATCGGCACCGTGTTCGACAGCGAGTCCCGCGAACCGCTGATCGGCGGTATGGTGATGATCGACGGGACTGCGTTGGGCAATGTTACCAACAACGACGGCTACTACTTCATCACCGACGTGCCGAGCGGCGTTGTGACCATTCGGGCCGAGTACCTCGGGTACGCCTCGATCTCCCGGGATCTCGAGATCCCGGCCGGCCAGACGGTGACCATCGACTTTGGATTGCCCAGCGAGGTCGTGCTCGCCGATGCGATCCTGGCGGTCGTCGAGCGGGAGCCGATTCCGATCAGCGGAGCCATCGACAAGTCGTACACGATGACCTCAGAGATCCAGCTCAACGTGCCCGATGCGCTGCCTGAGGAGACCTGTCGCGCACCGGTGATCGTGCACGGCTCGTACATCGTGAACGGGAAATGGCAGATGCAGGCGAGCGTCGGGCAGCTCATATGTGGCAATCAGCGCATCGAGTGCCGCCCGGTCATGGTGTACCAGCCCCTCGATGGGAGCGCTCCGACGGTCGTCACCGAAGCGACCGAATCGCCGGCCGGCCAGCCCCAGTAACCGACTGATAAATCGTCTCTAGCTAGACCCAGCGCGCTGCCAGGCGCGGTGGGGTTCTGTATCTTGGCGCCTGTCATGGAGATCACGCCCGAAGAAGTGCGTCATATCGCGCGCCTGGCGCGGCTCGAGCTGACCGCCGATGAAGTCACTCGGTTTCAGATCGAGTTGTCGCAGATTTTGGACTATGTGGCCCAGCTGGAGGACATAGAAACCGGCGAAGCCGTTGAGCCACCCGCGCCCGATCAGCCGCTCCGACCGGATGTTGTTGAGCTCTGCGCCGATCCGTCGGCACTGCATCGCCAAGCGCCTGATTTCGTCGATGGCCTGTTCCGCGTTCCGAGGGTCGTCGAGTGAGCCCCACCCTGTCCGCGGTCGCAACGGCGGCGAGCATCCGGCGTGGCGAAACGAGCGCGGTTGATGTCGTCGATGCGGCGTTAGAACGCGTCGCAGCCTTAGACCTGAACGCCTTTTTGTCGGTGCGTGCGGAAGCGGCACGGGCGGATGCCATCGAAGTCGATCGTCGAGTGGCCGATGGCGAATCACTGGCGCTGGCTGGCGTGCCGGTCGCAGTGAAAGACAACATCGCGTTGAAGGACGGTCCGACGACGTGCGGCTCGAGACTTCTCGAGCCACACGTCTCTCCCTATGATGCCACCGCCATAGTGCGCCTCAAGACGGCCGGTGCGGTCGTCGTCGGCAAGACGAACCTGGACGAGTTCGCAATGGGGTCGTCGACCGAGAGCTCAGCGTTTGGACCGACTCGCAACCCGCATGATCGCGATCGCGTGGCAGGCGGCTCCTCCGGTGGGTCGGCGGCGGCCGTTGCAGCCGGGGCTGTCCCCGTCGCACTGGGCAGTTCGACTGGCGGCTCCGTGCGACAACCGGCGGCGTTCTGCGGTGTCGTCGGCGTCAAACCGACGTACGGTCGGGTGTCGCGTTACGGGTTGGTCGCGTTTGGCTCGAGCTTCGATCAGATCGGAGCGTTGGCCACCTCGGTCGAGGACGCGGCTCGGTTGCTGGAAGTCGTGGCCGGGTCGGATCCCTCGGATGCCACCACACGACCCGAACCGGTCGAAGACCTGAGCGCCGATCTCGATGCGTGGCAGCCCCGCGCCGCTCGTATCGGTTGGCCAAAGGAGTATTTTGCCGCGACGCTGGACGCTGAGATTCGTGGCGCCTGCGAAGCCGCACTGGAACGGCTAGCGGCCGGCGGCGCAGAGATCGTGGAGGTCTCGCTGCCGCACACGGAGTACGGCGTAGCGGTCTACTACATCGTCGCGATTGCGGAGGCGTCTTCAAACCTCGCCCGGTACGATGGCGTGCGGTACGGTTTTCGGGCGCCGGCTGATGATCTGCAGTCGATGTACTTCCGCACACGGGCGGCGTTTGGGGCCGAAGTCAAGCGTCGCATCATGCTCGGGACCTATGTGTTGTCGGCCGGCTACTACGAAGCGTTCTACAGCAAAGGTACGGCGGTTCGCGCCCGGATCTCGACCGATTTCGACACCGCGTGGGAGCGGGTCGATGCGTTGCTCGCGCCGACCACACCGACGCCTGCGTTTAGGATTGGCGAGAAGATCGACGATCCGCTCGAGATGTACTTGAACGACATCTACACCGTCAGCGCCAACCTGGCGGGGATACCAGCGGTCTCGATCCCGTACGGGATGATCGGTGGGCTGCCGATCGGCGTGCAACTCATGGGGCCGCCGCTGAGCGAACGTCGGTTGTTCGAGATCGCACGGTTCCTGGAGCGCGACATCGCATCCGGGTCGAGCGTATGAACCCGGTCGAGTTGGACCTGGTGCTCGAGCGCTTGGAGCCGGTTATCGGACTGGAGGTGCACGCCCAGCTCAAGACCGCCAGCAAGATCTTCTGCGCCTGCGCGACGACCTACGGAGCGCCACCGAACACTCAGGTTTGCCCGGTATGCCTTGGCTATCCGGGGGTTCTACCGGTTTTGAACGCTGGTGCCGTCGAGCTGGCGATCACCGCCGCGCTGGCGCTCGGCTGTACCGTACACGAAACGTCGCTCTTCGCTCGCAAGCACTACTTCTACCCCGATCTTCCGAAGGGGTACCAGATCTCTCAGTTCGACCGACCGTTGGCGACCGGCGGCTCGATCACAATCGTACTCGACGACGATGCCGAGAAACCGATCGGCATCACCCGGGTCCACGTCGAGGAAGACGCCGGCAAGTCGACGCACACCGAGTCCGGCACGTTGGTCGATTTCAATCGTTGCGGAACGCCGCTGATCGAAATCGTGAGCGAACCCGAGCTGCGAAGCCCACGCGAGGCGTACCTATACCTGCGGGCGCTCAAGCAAACCCTCGAGTACCTCGACGTGTCCGACTGCAACATGGAGGAGGGTAGCCTCAGGTGCGACGCCAACGTGTCGCTTCGCCCCGTGGGCAGGACCGAGTTCGGCACTAAGACCGAGGTCAAGAACGTCAACTCGTTCCGTTTTGTCGAGGACGCGTTGGCGTTCGAGATCGAGCGCCAGGCCGCGCTTTTGGAGGCTGGGGAGCAGGTTGTTCACGAGACGCGGTTGTGGGATAGCGCGCGTGGAGAGGCTCGACCGATGCGCTCCAAGGAAGAGTCGCACGACTACCGCTACTTTCCGGAACCAGATCTGGAGCCGTTGGTGGTTGATAGCGCGATGAGCGAACGGGTGCGGTCCAATTTGCCAGAGATGCCGCGAGCTCGCGCGGCAAGGTTGGTGACCGAACACGGTTTGCCCGCCTACGACGCCGAGGTGCTAACCGCGACTCGCTCGCTGGCCGATTACTACGAGGCGGTGGTCGAGTTGTTCAAGGAGCCCAAGGAGGTCTCGAATTGGGTCATGGGAGAGGTTCTGCGGTTGGCTAACGAGCGCGGTCAAGCGGTACAGCTTGAGCCAAGTCCACAGCCAATCGCGCCCGCGGATCTGGCGCAGCTCCTCGAGAACAAGCGAGAGGGCAGAATCTCAGGGAGTGCAGCCAAGGAAGTCCTGGAAATCATGGTGGAGCATGGCGGCGGCAATCCTCTCGCTATCATCGAAAAGCACGGCCTCGAGCAGATCTCCGACGCGACCGCGCTAGAGACCGAGATCGATGCTGTGATTGACGGTCATCCTAACGAGGTAAAAGCCTACCGCGACGGCAAAGAGGGGCTGCTGGGATTCTTCGTGGGCCAAGTCATGCGACGCACCAAGGGCCAGGCCAACCCCGAACTGGTCAACCAGATCCTGCGCCAAAAGCTCAGTTAAGGAGTAGCCGCGAAGCGGGTGCGAAACTCCGACCAGAAATGGTCGGCATCGTCTGTCTCGAATCGTTCCTTGGAATGCGTTGGCCAGGGCGGCTCAGGGAAATGCTCCTCTGCGTGACGCTCGATCTCCGCCTGCGCTACAGGGCGCGCCGCGAAGAGTCGTGCTGCGTCCTCGAACGTGAGCGTCGAGATCGGCACGTTGGCGAAATCGCGAGTCGTCTCCCGGCGCGCGGTGCGAAAATGTCGCCGGCGCAGTCGCTTGGCGAGTGCCAGTGGCTCCCGTCCGATCGGGTCGAGTTGTTGCGACAAACTAGCGCCGCCCATCATCAAGAGGTCATGCACATAGGCGAGCGATAGCTCGACGTACCGATCCACGGTTCCCGAGGCCAGCTCCCACCGCGAGCTATCCGCCATCCGAACCCAGAGGTTGTTCCAGCGTTCACGATTGGAAAGATGAATGATGTGCTGGAAGATTCGCTTGTTGGTTTGGAACGAGAAAAACGGTTGTGTGAGCACGTGTTCGAGCAGCGCGTCAGGTCGTGCATGATCACTCGTCACGATCTCGCGGGCAAGGCGCAGGTACTCGTCTCCGAGCTGGGTGTCGAAGCGGTATTCCCAGTATGTGTGGCCGAGCTTCTTGGCGTGCGGCGTCGATATCAGCCGCCGGGGCACGAAGACGTTGTGGGCGATCGTGTCCGCGGCGAGATGGCTCAAGTAGCCCAGCGCGAAGGCCTGCAATTCGGGCGTGTCGGCTTCGTCCAGAACCTCGAACCCAACCGCCCAGTTGTGGCAATGGCGGTTGTACTCGACATACTCCTTGGCCTGGGTGATATCGGCCGAGAGGTTGCCGTAGAGGAACCGTTGCGGATAGGCCGACAGCAGTTCGCGTATGACCGGTGGCAGAATCGCCAAGTCGCCGAGAATCTGGGACCCCAGGAAAGCGTGAGTCGACGGGCCCCAAGCCCATGCCGCCTCGGGAGTAACGAGCAGCAGCAGCAGGGCGATCGTTAGGATCGCGGCGGCCATCGTGTTTAGCGGAAGAGCTTTCGCTTTCGTTTCTTGCCGGTAAGCCTGCGCTCCATGTCGTGGAGTTCCTCGGCGACCGTTTTCCGAATCGACCGCATCCCGTCCTCGACGGCTGCCGAGATCTCTTCGCTGAGCGTTCCGAAGCGGTCCTCCGCTTCGCCCAACCATTCCTCGCCCGTTTCACGGGCCAATTCACCGGCCTCCCCGAAGTGTTTGCGGGCGTCTTTCTTGAGGCGCTGACTCTGCTTGTTGACCCGTTTGCGCACGTCCTTTGCGGTCTTCCGACGTGGACGCGGCGCCACGAGCATGATGATTCCAGCTCCAAACAAGGCGCCGAGCATGAATGCGGCGCCAAAATCTACGGCGCTCGTATCGCGATCGTTCATCGATTCTCCTGGCTAGCGGCCGAGTGGCGTTGACAATCCATCGTACAACAATGACGCATCACAAGTAGCGCGACAAGAAACGGCGCGCTCCCGACAGGGTGGCCACCGATTTGAGCAGCGGTTGCTGGATCTCGTCCTGTACTACTTCGATCAATGAGGCCAGATCATCGATGCGGGAGCTCACGCGATCAACCGAGGAGCCCATCCGGTTGACCTCGCGCTTGGCGGTCGACGTCATCTCCTGGAGATCATCGGCCATCGACTGCGCGTTGAAGAGAATCGGGTCCATCTTGACCCGCACCTCATCGACGGTCCCTTGCAAGTGCCTGGCCGATCGCTTGATGTCCAGCGCCACCGGGATTCCCACGAAGATCAGGAGCAGGGTGAGCACCAGGAAGAACGAAGCGATGATCCAGAGCGCGATCGTGTTCCAGAGGGCGTACTCCATGCGGCGGACAAATATACAAGGTCAATGCCAACACGGCGCATGACCCGGTCCAGGAAGCGCTCGTGGCGGCCCAATCGGCGGCCAGGCGGGCCAGCCATCCCGACAGCCTGAGCACGTGGCCTTGGAAGCAGTTCACCCACAGTGAGGGGCTTTTCCCGACGTTGGTGGCACTTCTTGAGACGCCGGCCTAATTCCGCTCTTGAGGCTGTGAGGCCGGTGTGTCGTTCCGCGGACCTGCTACCTCAATCAACACACCGTGAGTAAACAGCGGGTGAAAGAAGGCGATCTCCCGGCCTTCAGCGCCTAGCCGGGGCGCTTCGCCAACCGTTTCGACGCCGTGCTCGATACCCGCTAGGATCGCTTTCCTGACGTCTGGCACGTCAAACGAAACATGATGCAGTCCCTCGCCGTGCTTGGCCAGGAAACGTCCCACTGGAGTGTCGGGGTCCAACGCTTCCAGCAGCTCGATCTCGCCGCCGGGGAATGGCAACAGCGCGACGCGCACGCCCTCGCTCGCGATCTCCTCGATCTTCTCGACTTCGAGGCCCAGCACCTCTTCGTAGAAAACGCGCGCATCGACGATCGATCGAACGGCGATGCCTATGTGGGCGAGGCGGACAGTCATTCTCTTTTAACCGTGTCGGGAACAGTCCCCCAGGCTAGCACGTATACCTGGTTGGCACTCGGAATTAGTGGCGGCTATTATAGCCCCTCGATCGGGCCGCCGTCGAGCCAGTTTCGGCCCGTTGGCGAGGAGAAAGAGAGAGGGAGATAGATGACATCAGATACCATTCACGCCGTAACTGACGATACCTTCGATGCCGAGGTCAAGCAGTCAGATACGCTGACCTTGGTTGATTTTTGGGCCGAATGGTGCGGCCCCTGCAAAATGATCGCACCGACGATCCACGAGTTGGCGGAGCAGTTCAACGGCCAGCTCAAGGTCTGCAAGATGGATGTCGATTCGAATCAGCGTACCGCGCAGGAGTATGCCGTGCGCTCGATCCCGAGTCTATTGTTTTTCAAAGGCGGGGAAGTCATCGATACCGTCGTAGGCGCGGTACCCAAGCAGCGCCTCGAAGAAGTCATCGAAGCGCATCTCTAGGTTGGCGCTTGGGGCCACCTGAATAGCGCGATCTCGTTGAGCGCTCGGGGCTCATTGTCGAGGCGATCGACGATGGGCCCCGTCGTTTTGTAATGCTCGTGTCCAAGAGCCACTTCCGGTGGCAACGATTGTCATGCCCGACTGGCTAAAGAACGGTTTCGTCCGGCTGCTCGACCCGATCGTGTTCGGGCTCGTTCGAAGAAACGTGCACCCGAACCTGATTAGCACTGTTGGCTTCTTAGTCACCCTCGCTGCGGCAGCGGTCGTGTTCTCTCGGCACTTGGTGCTGGGGATAATGATCTTCCTAGTCGGCGGAATGATGGATACATTGGATGGCCGAGTCGCGCGCGAGTCAGGCTTGGCGTCCAAGTTCGGTTCGTTCTACGATTCGACGTTGGATCGCATCTCCGAGATCGCGGTGTACTTCTCGCTGTACGCCTACTTTCGACCGTTGCCCAACTTCTGGTGGGTTGGCTACGTCGTCATTCTGGCGATGGTTGGATCGTTGATGGTCTCATACACTCGGGCTCGAGCCGAGGCGCTCGGGATCGAGTGCACCGTAGGATTGATGCAGCGGCCGGAACGGGTGGTTGCGTTGGGGGTCGGCGGACTGCTGGTAGCGCTCGTACGATTTGTGGATCCGGCGTTGCAATACACCCCGTTGTTGATTGCACTTGGTTTGATCGCCATACTGGCGAACCTGACCGCGGTCGAGCGCATCTATAGCGTGTACAAGGTCGGCCACGGTGTTCCGTTGGACAAAGCGGACTAGCGGATCACGAGTGAGGATTAGGGGAACCGATGAACGATGAGCCGCGACATGATGGTGCTGGCGCACAGCAAGGCGAGCCGATGACCCCGCAGCCGACCGCAATCTCGCCGGCGGGCGGTACGCTTGGGGTGCTGCTGCCCGGGATGGGAGCCGTGGCGACGACCTTCATTGCCGGTGTCGAGGCGGTTCGACGCGGGATAGGTCAACCGTTCGGCTCGTTGACCCAAATGGGTACGATTCGGCTCGGTGGAAGACCCGAAGGGCGGGTCCCAAAGATCAAGGATTTCATGCCCATAGCGGGGCTCGACCAGTTGGTGTTCGGAGGCTGGGACGTTTTTCCAGACGATGCTTACGAGTCCGCCCGCAATGCCGGTGTCTTGGAAAGCGGCCAGGTCGAGGAGCTGGCCGACTTCCTGCGCACGATTCGTCCGATGCCCGGCGCCTTTGATCAACGCTACGTCAAGAAGCTAAACGGCACGCACATTATCGAAAGCCGCTCAAAGCGGGTGTGGGCTGACCAGTTGATCGATGACATTGAGCGGTTCCGCGAAGCGAACGCGTGTGATCGAATGGTGATGGTGTGGTGCGGGTCGACAGAAGTTTTCTTGGAACCGACAGCGGCTCACCAAGACCTCGACGCATTCGAGAAAGGGCTGGATGCGGACGACGACTCGATTCCACCGTCCATGATCTACGCGTACGCCGCGCTCAAGTGTGGCATCCCCTACGCGAACGGAGCACCGAATCTGTCGGCCGACGTTCCCGCACTGCTCGATCTCGCCGCTCAGAATGGCGTTCCGGTAAGCGGCAAGGACTTCAAGACCGGTCAGACGTTGATGAAGACGATCCTCGCACCCGGATTCAAGTCACGAATGCTCGGCATCCGCGGCTGGTACTCGACCAATATCCTCGGCAACCGTGACGGGGAGGTACTCGACGACCCCGAGTCGTTCAAGACCAAAGAAGAATCGAAGCTGGGCGTGCTCGATTTTATCCTTCAGCCGGAGCTCTATCCGGAGTTGTACGGCGACATCTCTCACGTCGTGCGCATCAACTACTATCCGCCCCGTGGTGACAACAAGGAGGGCTGGGACAACATCGATATCTTCGGGTGGCTTGGTTACCCGATGCAGATCAAGATCAACTTCCTGTGCCGGGACTCGATTCTCGCGGCACCGATCGTTTTGGATCTCGTCTTGTTCCTGGATCTCGCTGCTCGGGCGGGCATGAAGGGGATTCAGGAGTGGTTGTCTTTCTACTGGAAGAGCCCCATGCACGCCCCTGAGCTCTACCCGGAGCATGACATCTTTATTCAGCTCACAAAGCTGAAGAACACGCTCCGCTTCCTGATGGGAGAGGAGCAGATAACCCACCTGGGCCTCGAGTACTACCAGCCTCCTACACCGTGAGCTCGATCACCAAGCGCGGCTTGGCGGCTGTACCCGCGGTCGCGTGTCTGTTTCTGACGACAGGTTCGGTGTTGGCACAAGACGTGATCGACGTCGGGATCCCGAGCGTCGAGGTGGACGGCTACGCGCGGCGCCCAGGAGTGGATGTTCTTCATTACGACATCGCACTGGAGTTGCCCGCCAACGGGCGGGAGATCGCTGGGCGCACGACGATTCTCTACGAGGCCAGGGTCTCAACTCTGCACCCGACGCTGGATCTCGACTTTGGGCCTATGACCGTCGACAGCGTGAGCGTCGACGGGGAACGCGCCGAATTCTCGCACGAAGGTGAGAAGCTCACCGTGCGCGCTCCCCGCGAGCCGGTCGCCACCCGGCATACAGCAAGCGTCTGGTATCACGGTGAGCCTCAAGATGGCCTCATCATCCAACCCAATCGTCACGGGGAAGTAGTGGTGTTCGCCGACAACTGGCCCGATCGGGCGCGCTACTGGTTCCCTGCGGTCGATCACCCGTCGGACAAGGCCACGGTTGGATTCGAGATCATCGCCCCGGCGAAATGGCGGGTCGTGGCGAATGGTTATCGGTCTCAGCTGTCGAAGCTCGAAGACGGTCGGACACTCACGCGGTGGATCGAGACGGAAAGCATCCCGACCTACTGCATGGTGTTGGGCGCGGCTCCGTTCAGTGTCACCACCGCTGGCGTCGTCAACGGCGTCGAAGTCACGCACTGGACATATCCCGCCGACTCGTTGGCCGGGGAGGCCGCCTTCTCTCGGTCGACCGAGATCCTATCCTTCTATGATTCGTTGTTTGGCCCGTTTCCGTACGAGAAGCTGGCCCACGTCCAATCTTCCACGCGATACGGTGGGATGGAGAACGCGAGCGCGATCTTCTACAGTGAATCGGCGATCGGTGACGCGCTTCGAACGGGTGCAGGCGATCCGGGTGAGGGAGACGATCAATTGACATCCCTGGTCGCGCACGAAACCGTTCACCAGTGGTTTGGCGACGCGGTAACCGAGAAGGACTGGCACCACTTGTGGTTGTCGGAAGGGTTCGCGTCTTACTTCGCTGCGGTCTTCTTCGAGTTTCATGGAAGCTCCACTGGACGCGGTCTGCAGGAATTGAAGCGTCGCATGCGCGCCATGGCCGCGAGCGTCGTCGCCTATCATCGACAAAGCCCGGAGCCGATCTACGGTCAAACCCCACGCGAGTACGAGAGCCTCTTGACCCCGAATAATTACCAGAAGGGGGCCTGGGTCTTGCATATGTTGCGTCGAAGAGTTGGCGATCGGGCCTTTTTTGACGCGATTCGCAGCTTTTACGGTGAACTGCGCGGACAGACGGCCTGGACCGCCGATTTCGAGCGCGTCGCCGAGAATGCTTCGGGAATGGATCTGGGCTGGTTCTTCGCCCAGTGGGTCGGGCGCCCCGGGATGCCGGTGTTGGTCATCGACCAGAAGACCGATCGTCTGATCGTGCGCCAACTGCAGCCCGGAGATTCGTATCGGTTGGACTTCGAGTTGGAGATGACTACTAGCGCTGGCAAGCGACGGCTCGAGGTGGAGATGAAGGCCAACATTGTCGAGATCGAGATCGAGCCCTCTAACCCCGTTACGAAAATCGAAATCGATCCCGACGGTTGGCTGCTGTACGCGACGCAGGACCAGGTGCCGGGTTAGGTCCTGAGCTTGAGTCTAAACCAGGCGGCCGCAATATTGGGTTTGGTGAGCGTCGCTCGGTCACCGAGAGCCGGTGGTGGCGCCCTCATTACGTTCGAGGGTGGCGAGGCCAGCGGGAAGTCGACTCAGGTCGAGTTGCTCGCTGGTTGGCTCACGGAAGAGGGTTATTCAGTGGTCACCGCGCGCGAGCCGGGCACCACCGCGGTTGGTTTGGCGGCGCGAAACGCGTTGCTGGACGTCGACGACGAACTGGCGCCACACGCGGAACTGGCGCTCTTTGTTGCCGCCCGCGCGCAGTTGGCGGCCACTGTCGTTACCCCCGCGTTGGTTGCGGGCAAGATCGTACTGCTAGACCGGTTCGGTGATTCGTCGGTGGCCTACCAGGGCTACGGTCGGGGCCTCGAGCCGGAGCGGATCGCCGAGTGGAATCGTTGGGCAACCGGAGGTTTGGTCCCCGATCTGACGATTCTGATCGACGTCCCGGTCAGCGATGCCGTTGATCGACGGGGCGACAAGCCGCCGGATCGATTGGAACGCGCCGGAGACGAGTTCCACGAACGGGTCCGGGCGGGGTATAAGAAGCTGGCTGCGAATGAACCGTGTAGATTCTTCGTACTAGACGGTAGGCAGCCGATCGACGAGCTGCAGAGCGCGATCCGCAGCCGGGTTGGGGAGTTACTCGAGACAGGGAGCTCGCAAAGGATGGCACCTGAATGATCAGAAAGCGATTGGGCATTTTGTTCATCTTGTTGTTCTTCCTGGCCGTTTTGACCGGTGGGATCATCTACGACGATCTTGCGGCGTCGGACAGAGAAGATCCATACGCGGCGATTAAGCTCCTCAACGAGGCGATCCACCAGGTCTCGGAGAAGTACGTCGACGAAATCCCATCTGACAGCTTGTACATGCGAGCGCTCGAGGGCATGCTCGGATCGCTGGATCCCTACTCGCAGTTGCTGAGCCCGACCGAATACAACGATCTGAGGATCCACACCCAAGGCAATTACGAAGGCCTCGGGATTCGGATCGACATTGTCGAACAGGTATTGACCGTGATTGCGCCGATCGAGGGTACGCCGGCCTATCAGGCCGGGCTCCAGGCGGGTGACAGAATCCTCGCCGTCGATGGCACCTCGACCAAGGGATGGAGCGAGGAGAAGGCGGTCCAACAACTTCGCGGGCCGCGTGGATCGAAGGTAACGCTATCGATTGGGCGCGAGGGGCTAACCGAGGCGTTTGAGACCGAAATCACACGGCGCCCGATAAAACTATCGGCGGTTCCATACTCTTTCTTGATGCAGGATGGCATTGGCTACGTTCGGTTTACTCAGTTCGCCGAACGGGGGCGCGACGAGCTTCGTGATGCCATCCGCGAACTCGAGCGCAGCGGGATGCGTTCGCTCGTCCTCGATGTCAGGGGCAACCCCGGCGGCCTACTTGATCAATCGATCGAAGTTTCGGATCTCTTCCTGCCCAAGGGCGTCGAGATCGTTTCTACGCGAGGTAGGGTTGAGGAATCGGACCGCGCCTATCACGCTCGTGACAACGATGATTTCTCGGTCCATCCGATGATCGTCTTGATCAACGGTTCTTCGGCCTCGGCCAGCGAGATTCTGGCCGGCGCCCTGCAGGATCACGACCGCGCCCTGCTGGTGGGCGAATCCTCGTGGGGCAAGGGTTTGGTTCAGAGCCTGTTTTCTCTTGACGACGGTTACTTCCTCAAGCTGACCACCGCTCGCTATTACACGCCGAGCGGTCGCAGCATCCAACGCGAGGGCGGCCCCCGCGTGCCGACGACGCAAACCGGGACTGGAATCCCTTCGATGCTCGAGCCTGACAGCGACGCGTTCCCCGACAGCTTGGCGTTCCGCACTGATATGGGACGGATTGTGTATGGCGGTGGTGGTGTCATGCCGGACGTTGTCGTGCGGGGCAACCCGTTGGCTGAGGAGTCACAACATCTCATCCAAGACATCGCGGTTCAGAACGCGTTCTTCTTGTTTAGTGTGACGTATCGGTCTGCCCACGCTTCGGTGCCCAAAAACTTCCAGCCTGATGAAGCGTTGCTGGAGGAGTTCAAGAAGTACCTTCGTGACGAGAAGGGGGTCGAGTTTTCAGACGAGGCGTTCACGGCCGAGATCGGGTACATCCGCGACTCGCTTCAGTTCACGCTGATCAGCCAGTACCACGGCGAGGGTGCCGCCCGCCAGGCGGTGCTCCGCGCCGATCTGGCGCTTGCCAAGGCGGTCGACTTGCTCACCGAGGCAGACACGCTTGCCGACCTGTTTCGGCTAGCCGATCGCGAGCGTCAGGCATCGCTCGATGGTGGCGAAACGATGACCACCGCCTCGCGCGAGCCGGCAACCGTCACTCAGCCGTAGCCCATTCGCGGCCGGCGGCCGTCCTGGTGGACGGCTACAACATTCTTCACGCCATCCAAAGATTCGCGCCCCGGGGCGGTGATCCCGCCCCGAAGCGCGCAGCTTTCGAGCGCTGGCTCGCGGAAGCGGCGATACGCCACGGCGTGACGGATTGCGTCGTGGTGTGGGATGGCTCGATCGATCCCGACAAAGCTCCATCCATCCAATCGCTCGATGTGATCTACTCGGGCCCTTCGAAAAGCGCCGATGTCGAACTGCTAGAGCTGTGCCGTGGTGCATATGAGGATCGTGCTGACGGAACCTGGGTCGTTTCGTCGGATCGCGGCGTGCAGCGTCCGGCCCGAGTTCTCGGTTTTACCGTATTGGGCGCGATGACTTTTTACCGCCGGTGGACGACAGCCTGACACTTTGACCATGACAAAACCCCCGACCCTCGTTTCGAGGATCGGGGGCTTTTGACCCCACTAGCGGCAGTCCCGTTCTAGTGGTAGGGCTCTAGGCGCTGCGATCGCGACGTGTGGCGCAGCCGCTCGATCGCGCGCTCCTTTATCTGCCGGATGCGCTCGCGGGAGAGGTTGAAGATCGAACCGATCTCACGCAGCGTGAGCGGCTCGTTGCCGTCCAGCCCGTAGTAGAGCTTGACGATCTTGGCCTCTCGCGGTTGCAACGAGCCCAGCGTCTCCCGGATCTCCTTCTCGCGGGCGCTCTCGAAGGTCTGCTCTTCGGGGTCCATCGTCTCGTCATCCGAGAGATAGCTGAAGAGCGTCTTCTCTTCGCCCTCGAAAAGCGGCGCGTCGAGCGACAGCGAACGGCGAGCGACGTTCATCAACTTCCGCACCTCGTCGACGTCCATGTCCATCGCCTCGGCTACTTCCTCGGGCTTGGGCTCACGACCGAGCCTCTGCGTCAGCTCGGCTTCCTTCTTGGAGATCTTGTTGAGTGTCGTCGCCCGGTTGATCGGCAACCGAAACGTCTTCGAGTTCTCGGCCAACGCCTTCAAGATCGCTTGCCGGATCCACCACACGGCGTACGAGATGAACTTGACGCCCTTGGTTTCGTCGAACTTCTGCGCCGCTCTCACCAGACCCACGTTGCCCTCGCAGATCAGGTCGGGCAAGCTCATGCCCAGGTTTTGGTACTTCTTGGCGACCGAAACCACGAAGCGGAGGTTGGATCGGACGAGCTTCTCGAGCGCCAGCTGATCGCCGTCGCGGATACGCCGCGCCAACTCCGCCTCCTCGGCCCGGGTCAGGAGCGGATGGTTCTTGATGTCCTCCAGATAGAGCGCCAAGGCCCCTTCATCGACCTTGTCGGCGCTCGCTCCGAGAGACATGTTGGTCGTCTTTCTGCGCTTATTTGCCATGTTTTGGGTGCCTGCTTTCCAACACTTTGCCGGGGTGCGCGGAAAAGCGCGTAACTATAGAAACCGCAGTATTATATCCGATGGATCCCAATCCTGTCAACAGGGTACTAAATAGGCGTTTCTAGCCGTTTTGACGCCGCCTCGGACCGGACTTAGGATAGATACCCCCATGAACGATAAAGGTTTGCCCCTCCTGTTGGCGATGCTCGTCAGCCTAGTCGTTGGATCTCAGGCGCTGGGTCAGGAGTCCGAGGACCCGCCCGGCTTTCGGCGGCAGTACTTGGAAGTCGAGACCTATCGCAACCAAAAGGTCCTGCTGCGAGATTGGCCCGCCCTCTCGCGCCTGGTCGCGTGGTCAGCGGTGTTGGAGGAAGCGGTGGCCGAGGAGGCGGACACCTTATCGACCGAGATGTTCGAGGAGTTCCGAGCCCGTGCCGACTCGCTGGCCGGCCAGCCCCTGCCGCTCTTCTTCACCGACGAAGCGGCCGACAGCGTCCGGGCGACCCTAGAAGAGCTGGTCGCGATCCTTGGTGCGGCCGACTCGGCATTGGGCATGGCTCCGGAAGCGCCCGAGAGGAAGCCCGGTGAACAGCTCAATGCGCCGACCGAGGAGCGGACACTGGTTACCGGCAATACTGCGGTCACGGTTCCGGCCGGCGTTGCCGTCGGAGAAGTGGATTCGCTACCCAGCGCCGAGCTGCGGCCCGAGGAGCTCAACTTCGTCGATCGATTGACGCTGGCGCTGACGGTCGTCGATCGGCTGGTCCACCAAACGCGAGCGGCCGGCGGCGGTCAGGCAGGTGCGGCTAACCGGGAACCCACTGCTGGAGAGTCCAGCTCGCCAGCAGGTACAGCAGCACCCCCGCCAGAACCGTAAGCGCGAGATGGTGACCGACCTCTTTGTTGACTTCCGGCAGGAGATCGGTGGCCGCCACATACAGGGTTACGCCAGTGGCGAGCGACAAGCCGACCCCAGCCATGTCGGGTCGCCCAGCCAACATCAGAGCGCCGAGGACGCACATCCCACCCACCAGCGTGGCGGCGCCCATCGCTCGTCGGCGCGGCTGCCCGCTGGCCAAGACGATCGATGCGATGGTGAAACCCTCGGGCAGCTTGTGAAGCGCGATGGCCACGAACACCAGCCATCCGAGCATCGGTGACACCGCATAGCCGGCGGCGATGGAGACACCGTCGAATAGCGAGTGGAGTCCCAGACCGAACACCGCCGCGATGCTCGATCGACCGTGCACCACCTCGTGGTGCGTTTCCTCGCCGAAGTGGAAGTGGGGAACGAGCGTGTGCTCAAAGATGTGGGTCAAGAAGTATCCGGTGACGACGAGCGGCAACGCCCGCCCCGGCTCAAGCGCCAGCGCCTCGGGCAGCATCCTGAGCAGTGCGACCGACAGCAGGAACCCGGCGCCGACAGCGATGAAGAGCTGCAGCATGACGAGGCTCCAGCGGTGCCTTACGCTGACCAGGAAGCCTCCGATCAGGTTTCCCAGTCCAGCCACGAATGCCAGCAAGAGACCCATACGTTGTGGGCGGCCAACATAGCCGTCTCGCGGAAGGCTGGAAAGCGACGGTGAAAGCCCCGGTGTTCCCGCTCGCGAATGTGGTTTTTTTCCCGCACACACTCCTGCCGCTGCACGTGTTTGAGCCCCGCTACGTGACGATGGTCTCAGCCGCTCTGGCTGCGGACGGTTTGATCGCCATGGTCTTGGCACGCGAGGAGCGACCCGCTGGCGAACAGCTCGCGTGCCACCCGGTTGGGTCGGTCGGCCGCATGGTGGTGGTCGACAAATTGGATGACGGCCGGTACAACATCGTTCTCGACGGCCTGGCGCGAGTGGTGCTCGGCGAGTTTGAGGCCGTGCGCGGTGAGTACTTCACCGCGCGGCTGGAGGTCCTGGGCGAGGCCCTGCCCGACTTACAGGATCCCAGAGTGGCGGAGGAGAAGGCGGGTTTGGTAATGACCGCGCGTCAGTACGGAGAGCAGGTTCTGAGCGGTCAGGTGCCGATCGACTTCCTGAGCGAAGCACTGCCCTACGCGGCGCTGGTGAATCGGTGCGCCACCCTGCTGCGGGTGAGTGTCGACGCCAAGCAGGAGTTGCTGGCGCTCGACGACGTCGGAACGCGGGCCGAGATCGTCATCCGCTCGATGTTGGATCAGATCCGCTCGCACGCGGTGATCGAACGATTCACCGATCGTCGTCCGGGCGATCCGCGATCGAACTAACGAGCATCGAGCGATGTTCTACAGGGCTGGTGCCGGGGGAGGGAATCGAACCCACACGGCCTCGCGGCCACCGGATTTTGAGTCCGGCGCGTCTACCAGTTCCGCCACCCCGGCCGGAAACGAGAAGCTAGAGCGACGCATGGAGCGGTGCTAGCGGTGTGCTGGCTTTTGGAAACGTTATTTAACGCATCCAACCGCGGTACTCGAGCAGGACATCTCCTTGTGGAAGCGAGTCCGGTGGTTTTCGTTCGGCGGTGATCGTCAGCGCGGCCCAGCCGACCAGGAAGGCGTCGTCGGGCAAGCCGGTGAGAAGCCAACCGTCGCGAGCGTTCCCGAGCTCCGCTAGCAGCCGGGTGCCGAAGTCGTTTTCGAGCCACAGTGCGTACGTCGAGTCGGCACCCACTGAGGTCATTCCGGTGGCGGCGATGACCGCTTTGCCCTGGCTGGCAGTCAACCGTCCGCGGGCCACGCCCTGGCCGAGCAGCGGTAGTCGGTGCGCGTCGGGCGTGGCCAATACCGCAGTGAGTTCCTCGGTCTTGGCGGCCACCGCCAGCAGCGAATCGCGGACGATCAGCTGCGCCGCCAGCGAGTCGCCGCGCGCGTCGGCGGCCGCTTGAGTTGCCGCCAGCCTCGTGTTGCGTTGCCCTTCGCGGACCGCGAACGCGATCGCCGCCAGCGCTAGCAACCCAGCGCCGGCCGCGACCAGCTTCCAGCCGCGTGCGCCAGAGCGGGTCGAAGACCGGTCGGTGACCGCCGCTAACGCGCGGCGCTCGGCCGACCCGGTTTGGGGCTGCGGGATTACAGCCACGTCTCGCAAGCGTCAGTGGTCAGCGTTGTTCGGATGAGTGTAGTCGGGATGTTGGTGGAGCTGATCGGTTTCGAACCGACGACCTCCTGAATGCCATTCAGGCGCTCTCCCAGCTGAGCTACAGCCCCGAAAACCAAAATTCAAGGTAGATCGCGAGCCTCTGGATCGTCAACCCGATTCGGATAGCTTCGTGGCGATGACCCGGCCCACCCGAACCAAAGTTTTGGCGACTCTCGGCCCCGCCAGCGAAACGCCCGAACGGCTCGAGGCGATGATCCTCGCGGGGATGGATTGCGCTCGGCTCAACTTCTCGCACGGAGATTACGGCGAGTACGCGCGCACGATCGCATTGGTGCGTGAGACCGCGGAGAGGCTCGATCGACCAATCGCAATCCTGCAGGATTTGCAGGGACCCAAGATCCGGATCGGAAAGATCGAGGGCGGGTCGATCGAGCTGGCGGCTGGAGAAACGGTCCACCTGGAGGCCGGTGACGGGGTCGGAACCCGAGACCTCTTGACGACCACATACCGCGAATTGCCCCAAGACGTCAGACCAGATAATCGGATCCTCCTCGATGACGGTCGATTGGTGCTAGTCGTCGAGCAGGTCCAGGGCGATGTCGTGAAAGCGCGCGTGCTCGAAGGCGGCGTCCTCAAGGAGAAGAAGGGAATCAACCTGCCGGGTGTGCAGATCAGCGCACCAGTGCTAACCAAAAAAGACCGTCAGGATATCGCGTTTGGGTGCGAGCACGGAGTCGACTATGTGGCGTTGTCGTTTGTCCGCAGCGGCCACGACCTTCGGATGCTGAAGCAAGAGATGCGAAAGCACGGCAGCGAAGTGCCGGTGATCGCGAAGTTGGAGCGGTCTCTGGCTGTGGACAACCTGGACGAAATCTTGGCCGAAGGCGCGGGCGTCATGGTCGCGCGCGGCGATCTCGGCGTCGAGTTACCGCCGGAACGAGTGCCGATCCTGCAGAAAGAAATCATTCGGCGTGCCAATGATTCCAAGCGGCTGGTGATCGTTGCCACCCAAATGTTGGAGTCGATGACCACCAGCCTCACTCCGACCCGGGCCGAGGCTTCTGACGTGGCGAATGCAATCTTCGACGGCACCGATGCCGTCATGCTGTCCGCCGAGACCGCTACCGGCGATCATCCGGTGGAGGCGATCGAGATGATGGAGCGCATCATCGTCGCCGCTGAGCTCGAGATCGAGCGCGCCCCCTGGCGTCGCCGTCGGGAAACCGAGCCGACCGAGGACTTTGGCGAGGCGATCGGCGACGCCGCAACTCTTGTCGCTGCAGAGGTTGGCGCCAAGTACATCGTGGCCTTTACCCAATCCGGGTCGACCGCAGGGCTGTTGGCCAAGTACCGGCCCTCGGTCCCACTGATCGCGTTCACACCGAACCAGCAGGTTCGCAACCGATTGGCGATTCACTGGGGGGTCAAGCCGTTGGTCACCGAGATCGCCGACTCGATCGATCGCTTGATCTCGGAGATGGAGAAGCGATTGGTGATCGAGAACCTCGCGCGCGAGGGTGAGGTTATCGTAGTGGTGTGCGGCGCACCGCTGGATGTCGCCGGTCGAACCAACCTCATGAAGGTGCATCGGATCGGTGACAAGCCGCGTTTGGGAGATAGCGAAGTCGCTCCTTGAGATCCGTTTGACGGCTCCAGAACCCTCAGATAGCTTCGCTTTTCATGGCTGAAGTCGCTGCAGCACAGAAGCCGATCGCGGGCTTGCAAGGCGTCGTTGTCGCCGATTCCGAGATATCGTATGTCGACGGGCAGGTGGGGCGACTCGTTTATCGCGGCTACTCGATCGAGGATCTGGCCGCGAACTCAACTTTCGAAGAAACCGCCAAGTTGTTGCTTGACGGCACACTGCCAAGCCGCTCGGAGATGGACCAGTTCAACGCCGAGTTGATACGAGCCAGGCGGTTGGACAGCGAGGTCATCGGTCTCATCCGCGCCTACCCGAAGAATGCTCAGCCAATGGCGGTGTTGAGAACAGCCGTCTCCACGTTAGGGTTGTTCGACCCTGACACCGAGGATATCGGACCCGAGGCCACGCGCCGGAAGGTGATTCGATTGGTGGCCAAGTTTCCCACCATCGTGGCCGCCTTCGAGCGCCATCGTAATGGCCACGATCCGGTCAGCCCGCGAGAGGACTTGGCTCACGCGGCGAACTTTCTTTACATGCTGACCGGTACCGAGCCCGATCCCGAGGACGCACGCGTCATGGACGTGTGTCTCATTTTGCACGCCGAGCACGGGATGAACGCTTCGACGTTCTCGGCTCGCGTGACGGCGGCCACGTTGTCGGACATCTACTCCGCCGTCACGTCCGCGGTCGGAACGTTAAAGGGGGCGTTGCACGGCGGCGCGAACCAAGAAGTGATGAAGATGCTTCTCGATATCGATCGGCGGGGGATCGAGCCGGCCGACTTCGTGCGAGCGATGCTAGGTCGCAAAGAGCGAGTGATGGGCTTCGGGCATCGCGTTTACAAAACAATGGACCCGCGGGCGCCGATTCTGAGGGGATTCTCTCGAGACCTGACCGCCCGCGCCGGGCAGTCAAAATGGTTCACGATGAGCGAACAGATCGTGGAGACGATGGCGGCGGAAAAGGGGATCGATCCCAACGTCGATTTCTTTTCGGGTTCCACGTACCATGCGCTGGGTATCCCGACCGACCTGTTTACGCCGATCTTCGCGATCTCTCGCATCAGCGGTTGGGCCACACATGTCGAGGCTCAATACAAGCACAACCGACTGATACGGCCACGCGCGAACTACGTCGGGCCGAGCGATTTGATCTACACTCCGATCGAGAAGCGGTAGTCTCCAGCCCGGTCCCGTAAATCTACGCCCCACTTCCGCGTGTATCGTTGTGCTGCGCTTCGAATCTTGCATACCTGAAAGGAGCACGTAAATGACATACGAACGGTTGAAGCCCCCTTCGGACGGCGAGATCATAGGATACGACCAGGCGTTTCGGGTAAAGACGCCCAATCGGCCAATCATCCCGTTTATCGAGGGTGACGGCATCGGACCCGACATCTGGTCTGCCGCGCGTCAGGTTTTCGACGCCGCGGTCGAATCGGCATACGGAACAGAGCGGTCGGTGTGTTGGTTCGAGATCTTCGCGGGAGACAAGGCAGTCGCCGAGTATGGCGATGGTTCTTACCTGCCCGACGATACGCTGCAAGCCATTCGCGATTATCGCGTCGCGATCAAAGGCCCGTTGACGACCCCTGTCGGTGGCGGCATTCGATCACTCAACGTCACCTTGCGGCAACGGCTCGATCTGTATTGCTGTGTTCGACCTGTCCGATACTACGCCGGCACGCCGTCTCCGATGCGCGAGCCGGGCAAGCTCGATGTCCTCATATTTCGCGAGAATACCGAGGACGTGTACGCTGGCATCGAGTGGGAGGTTGGGAGCCCGGAACAGCAGCGCGTGCTCAAGTTCCTGAACGGGGAAATGGGAACCAACATCCCGGCCGACGCTGGCATCGGGGTAAAGCCGATCAGTGAGCGCAACACCAAACGGTTGGTCGCCGCGGCGATCCGCTATGCGCTGGATAAGAAAAGATCCTCGGTGACGCTCGTTCACAAGGGCAACATCATGAAGTTCACCGAGGGAGCGTTTCGGCAATGGGGTTACGAGGTGGCAGCCGACGAGTTTGGTGATCGGATGGTTGCCGAGGCCGATCTCGATGGTGATCGCGGCGATCGCACCATCATAAAGGACCGGATCGCGGATGCGATGTTCCAGCAACTGCTGCTGAGGCCGGACGAATACGACGTGATCGCGCTGCCGAATCTGAACGGCGACTATCTGTCGGATGCGGCCGCCGCCCAAGTCGGTGGTCTGGGATTGGCGCCTGGAGCGAACATCGGAGACACATGGGCGGTGTTCGAGGCGACCCACGGTACGGCGCCCAAGTATGCGGGGCTCGACAAGGTGAATCCTGGGAGTCTCATCCTATCGGGGGCGTTCATGTTCGATTTCCTCGGATGGGGTGAGGTCAAGTCGAAGATCGAAGACGGTCTCGAAGCGGCGATCGGTGACAAGGTCGTGACCTACGATTTGGCCCGGCAGATGGAGGGCGCTACCGAGGTGAAGTGCTCGGAGTTTGCGACCGCGATTATTGACCGTATGTAGAACGCGGGCACTGCGTGCAGTTTATTGATGAAGCCACGATCAGCGTCGAAGCAGGAGCTGGCGGCGACGGCTGTGTTTCGTTCCGGCGGGAGAAGTTCGTGCCGCGCGGCGGACCCGACGGAGGCAATGGCGGGCGGGGTGGCGACGTAGTGCTGACGGTCGACGCGAACCTGTCTACGCTTCAGGATTTCCGCTATCGGAAACAGTACCGCGCCGGTCGTGGCAAGCACGGTTCGGGGAACAACCGGGCCGGCGCGAACGGTGCCGATGTTCGTCTGCTTGTGCCCCCGGGAACGATTGTACGAGACCGGGAGACAGGGGAGGTGGTGGTGGATCTGACCAGCCCGGGGACCAATGCGGTTGTCGCTGCCGGCGGCCGCGGCGGGCGGGGTAACGCGGTGTTTGCTACCGCTACCCACCAGGCGCCGCGGCGGGCCGATTCGGGCGCCCCCGGCGAGACGCGCGAGCTGTCGCTCGAGCTCAAGCTTCTGGCGGATGTGGGGCTGGTTGGTGCGCCGAATGCCGGCAAGTCGACGTTGCTCTCGCGGATCAGCGCCGCACGCCCCAAGATCGCCGACTATCCGTTTACCACATTACAACCCAACCTCGGAGTCGTGTCGATTGAACCCGGGCGGTCGTTCGTCGTTGCCGACATCCCGGGTCTGGTTGAGGGTGCGGCCGAGGGGAGGGGTTTGGGGGCTCGTTTTCTGCGCCACATCGAGCGCACCCGGGTGCTCTGTTTTCTCATTCCGGTGATTACCCCCGATCCCGAGGCTGAGCTCGATGCATTGCGATCCGAGCTCGGAACCTGGTCCGCCGCGCTGCTCGAGCTGCCTCAGGTTGTCGTGTGGTCGAAGGTCGATCTGGGTGATCCGCCTGCAGCGAGCTTCGACGATGTCGTTGCCGTGCACGCGGTAAGTGCGGTGACTGGCGCGGGTCTGGACGGGTTAGTCGAAACGATGTGGCGGGTGGTGCGGGAAACTGCGGCGGCCGCGGATGGCTAGAGCTAAGGCCGGCCGTCGACGATTGGCGCTGGGCGACGACAGTTACCCATCGCAGCTAGCGATCGCGCCTGACCCACCGCAGCACCTCTACTGTCAAGGTGATACACAACTCTTGGCGCGGACAGCGGTGGCGATCGTTGGCGCTCGAAGGACGACCGAGCTGGGGATCGCCATGGGCGAGCAGTTGGGCGCCCAACTGGCAGCAGCCGGCCTGGTTGTGGTCAGCGGGTGCGCGATCGGGGTCGACGCCGCTGCGCACCGCGGGGCGCTTGAGGTCGGCGGCGACACGATCGCTGTGTTGGGTGGCGGGCTCGATGTCTCGGCGCCGGCCAGCAATCGCGCTCTTGCCGCTGACATCGCCGCGCGAGGGTGTCTGATCAGCGAGCATCCCGAACGCGTGCCGCCACTGAAGCACCACTTTCCACGCCGGAACCGGATCATCGCCGGGCTCGTCAGGGTCGTGATAGTGGTTGAAGCCGCGGCTCGGTCGGGTGCGCTGATTACGGCACGGCACGCGTTGGCCGCCGGGCGCGAGGTCATGGCGGTGCCGGGGCACCCGCTGCTGCCGACATCGGTGGGCGCGAATTGTCTGATCGCGGATGGCGCGCGCGCGGTCTTCGGGTCGCAGGACGTGCTGGACGAGTTGGCCGCGCTCCCGCCGATTGATGGAGTCGAGCCGCTCTTGCCGGTCGCACCGCCAAGCTCGATCGCCACTAAGGGCACCGCAGTCTCACCGTTGCTCGACGCTCTTTCCGATTACCCCGCGACTCCGGAGGAATTGGCCACCACCGTTGGGTTGGCGCTCCCCAAAGTGCTGGCTGATTTGACCCAGCTAGAGATCCTGGGGCTCGCTCGCGCGCTTCCCGGTAGCCGCTTCGCGCGCAGCCACCCGGTGACGAAGGGCTAAGCGATTGCATCGTCCCCTCCACGTCTACGTCCACGTCCCTTTTTGCGCTCGCAAGTGCCCCTACTGCCATTTCTACAACATCGGTCACGACGACGGCCGCGAAGCGGTCTTCGTCGACGCGCTGGCGCGCGAGATCGATGATTGGCGGCGACGAGGCGAGTTCGACGGCGCTGAGTTAGCGACGCTCTATTGGGGTGGCGGCACGCCATCGATCCTGTCTGAGCCGGGGTTTTCGAGGCTGGCCGAGATGTGCCTCGGTGTGGCCCAAACAGCGAACGAGTTCGAGTGGACGATCGAGCTGAATCCGGCCGACGCCAAGCCTGACAAGCTGGCCAGCTATCGAGCGCACGGTGCCAACCGACTGTCGATCGGAGCGCAGTCCTTTGACGTCGAGCGGCTGACGTTTCTCGAACGCGGCCACTCAGGTGGAGAGTCTCGGACCGCGGTTTTGGAGGCGGCTCAGGCGGGGTTCGACAACGTCTCGATTGACCTCATGTTCAATCTTGCGGTAACCGGGCGACGGAGAGCGTGGGCGACCGATCTCGCTTCCGCGTTTGAGCTCCCGATAACCCATCTCTCGTTGTACGGGCTCACCGTCGATCCCGCGACGGCCTTCGGTGTCCGCGACCGAGCCGGGGCACGACTCACGTTGAGTGGTCGCGCCTACGCCGCCGAATACCGGGCCGCCTGTCGGGTCGCCCGCCGGGCTGGTTTCGAACACTACGAGATCTCGTCGTTCGCTCAGCCTGGCCGGCACGCCGCTCACAACTCCGCGTACTGGTCGGGTCGCCCGTACCTCGGCTTGGGCCCTTCGGCGCATTCGTTCGATGGCGAGCGACGCTGGGCCAACGATTCCTCGCTGACCGCCTGGGCCGAGGCGCTGGCGACCGGCGCCGACCGGCACGCGTTCGTCGAGCGGTTGGACCCGTCACAACGCGCACTCGAGACGCTCTACCTTGGGTTGCGGACGGCGGACGGCGTCGAAGTCGACCACCCGCTGCTCCAGCCAGCCGGCGCCAGGCGCGTGGTCGAGGAGCTGATGAGCGATGGGTTGTGTGACCGATCACGGGATCGGGTGGCGTGCACCGAGCGCGGGTTCCTGGTGTACGACTCGATACTGGAGCGCCTGATCGCGGTCACTCGCAGCCCGGGACCGACCCCGGTCGTCACCGCTCTGAATTGATGCGGCTCTCAACGTCAGGTAGCTTTTGAGCGTCATGCACACGGACGAACAGGAACTGACACCCCGCGAACGGCGGGTTCTCGAAGCCGTCATCCACACCTTCGTGGATACCGCAGCCCCGGCTGCATCACGCGCGGTGGCGCGGGATTTCGATCTCGGAGTGAGCCCGGCCACCGTTCGCAACACCATGAGCGACCTCGCACGCAAGGGGTATCTCACCCAAGCCCACCCCAGTGCTGGACGCACTCCAACCGACAAAGCGTATCGCTATTACGTCGACACATTGATGAAGATCGAAGAGCTGTCCGCCGACGAGGTAGCACAGGTCCTGGCCACAGTTGGTGGCGAAACGAGCGCAGAGCAGGAGTTGCTCTCGCGTGCCGTTTTGGCGCTATCGGTATTGACCCACGAGCTCGGACTGGGCCTCGGCCCCCAGATCGGCGGCGGTGTATTGGAGCGCATCGAGCTGGTCGGCCTCTCGAGCGAACGAATGCTGATCGTACTCGCTATTGACTCGGGACCGGTGAGAACGATCTACGTCGAGGCGCCGCGACCGGTGACCGACGAAGTGCTTTCGTCGCTCGCGCAATTCCTCAACGAACGGTTGGCGGGGCGAGGGCTAAGAGAGATTCGCGAAACCTACCGCGATCGATTGTCGGATGGGCCGACGGAGCACGCCGATCTGCTGAACATCTTCCTCGAGCAGGCGGATACCGCGTTTGCCACTCACCCACCGGTTGACAGCGTAGTGCTCGGCCCGGCGTCGAGCCTCGCCGATCAGCCGGAGTTCGCAAACCGCGAAGGTCTGCGCACGCTGATCGAGCTGACGGAGCAGAAGGAGCTGCTGGCCCGGGCGCTGGACGCGCGCAGCGCCGAAGGGATCGTCATCTCGATCGGTGGTGAGCACGATCAACAGCGGCTGCTCGACTTCAGCTTGGTCACCACGCAATACGAGATGGCCGGGGTACGTGGAACGATCGGTGTCATGGGGCCGACGAGAATGCCATACGAGCGCGTTGTCGCGTTGGTCCAGTACACCGCTGACCTCCTTTCGTCGCTCCCCGACCGGAGCGACTAGCCGACCACCCAACCAATGACGAAACGTGATTACTACGAGTTACTGGGCGTCTCGACCGACGCATCGGACGAGGGGATAAAGCGGGCCTATCGGAAAGTCGCGATGGAGAACCATCCCGATCGTAACCCGGACGATCCAGCGGCCGAGGAACGTTTCAAAGAAGCGTCTGAGGCGTATTCGGTTTTGCGCGATCGAGATCTCAGGGCCCGATACGATCGGTTTGGGCATGCCGGCGTCGGTCAGGGCGCCGGAGCGGGCGGTTTTCAGGATTTTGACTTGGCCGACGCGTTGCGCGCCTTTATGCATGATTTCGGCGGTTTCGAAGAGTTCTTCGGTGCGCCCCGGAGGCATCGTCGACGCCAGGGTCCGCTCAAGGGGAGCGACGTTCAGATGCGCATGCGCGTAACGCTCGAAGAAGTTGCTTCGGGCGTCGAGAAGACGATTCGCGTGAAGCTGTACCAACGATGCGAGACGTGCGACGGCAACGGGAGCGAAAGCGGCGAGCGCACTCCGTGCCCGACATGTGATGGGCAGGGAGAAGTCCGGCGCGCCCAGCGATCGATCTTCGGTCAGTTCGTGAGCATCGAGCCGTGTCCGGAATGTCATGGCGAGGGTCAGGTGGTCAGCGATCCGTGTCGCGACTGTGGTGGCGAGGGGCGTGTGCGTGAGGACCGCAGGATAAAGGTTCGCATTCCGGCGGGCGTGGAAACCGGTAATTACCTAACGCTGCGTGAGGAGGGAAACGCTGGTCCCCGGGGTGGACCGCTCGGCGATCTCATCGTAGTGCTCGAGGTACGACCGCACGATCGGTTTCATCGCGATGGCGATGATGTGCGTATGGAATTTGCGCTGTCGTTTCCGATGGCCGCGCTGGGAACTGAGGTCGAGGTGCCGACCTTGCACGGTGCAGCTACGCTCGTAGTCCCGCCGGGCACCCAAACCGGCGCCGTCGTCAAGTTGCCGGGCGAGGGGTTGCCGCGACTCAACAGCGATCGTCGTGGTGACCAGCTTGTGCGCATGGCGGTCTGGGTTCCGACCCGTCTTTCGGCCGCTGAGCGAGAGCAGCTCGAAGCGCTTTCCGAGTCAGAGAATTTCGCGCCGCCGGAAGGAGAAAAGGGTTTCTGGCGAAAGGTGAAGGAAACCTTCACGACGTGAGCTACGTCGAGCTCACGGTGGCGGCTCCGGTCGCCGCCGAGGAGACGGTCACGGCGGTGCTGGCGGCGTGCGATACGCTCGGCGGTTGGGTCGAGAAGCCGGGTCTGTTCCGCGGCTACTTCTCACCGCCTGCAGCTGACCTGACCGACCGATTCCGCGCGGCTTGGTGTGATCTCGCCGGTGAGCCGTGCCCCCACCCAATCGTTGTACGAAATCGCCCGGCTCAAGACTGGCTCATGGCTTCGCGTGCGGCGGCGAAGCCGATACCGATAACCCGCAGACTATGGATCGCACCACCGGGAGTTGTGCCGGACGCTGCCTATTCGAAAGTCGTGTGGATCCAACCCGGGCTCGGGTTTGGCACCGGAAGCCACGCTACGACGCAGGCACTCTTGCGATGGTTAGACCATGGATCACCGTTTCGTTCAGTCCTCGATGTCGGCACCGGAAGTGGTGTACTGGCATTGGCGGCAGTGGCGTTGGGCGCCGGTCGCGTCGTCGGGCTTGACATCGATCCGGATGCGATCGTCGGCGCGATCGACAACCGAGCTCGCAACGTGCAGGCGAGCGAGTTGATGCTGGTTCGCGGTTCGACGGCGAGCTTGCGGCCGGGTTACCTCTTCGAGTGCGTGCTCGCGAATCTCGACGGGCCGACACTGGCCGACGAGCTACCTCACATCGCCGGCCTCTGCTTGGCGCGTGGTCGCGTTGGTGTGGCAGGCCTGATGCTGTCCGAACGTGAACAGTTGATCGACGCGGCAAGGCAGCTCGGATTCGCGTTGCTCGATGAGCGCGAGGACCCCGACCCCACGTTTGAGGATGTCTGGTGGAGCGGATGGTTCGCTGCGCCGGAGAACCCGGTATGACGCGATCATGGTGTCTCCCACCCGCAGCCATGGCGGCGGTCGACGCGGCGGCGATCGATGCCGGGCTGACCGGGATGGCCCTCATGGAAACCGCAGGACGGGCGGTGACTGCGGCGATCATCGGTCGATGGGGAGACGTCGGGCGGGCACGGATCCTGGTAGGCAAAGGGAACAACGGTGGCGACGGCCTCGTCGTGGCGCGCACACTGGTTGCCGGCGGCTGGGAGGTCGAGCTCGCGCTGTTTTGCGATCCGGCCGAGCTGATCGGTGACGCCGGCGCACAGTGGGCGCTAGTCGAGCCGATGGGCTTGGTTCTCGAGCGGATCGAGAACGAATCGCAAGCCGCCGCGCTTGGCCGACCGCGCGATTTCACGTGTGCCGTCGATGCGCTATTGGGCACCGGTCTCCAGGGCGAAGTGCGGGAACCGATGCGGACCGCGATTCGTGTGTTAAACGAGGGCCGCCTGCCGGTCGTCGCTGTCGATGCGCCATCCGGTCTCGATGGCTCGACCGGTCGCCCGCATGCCATCGCGGTTCGCGCTGCGCTGACGGTCACCTTTGGTTTTCCCAAGCCGGGACTCTTTCTCGGCGCCGGGCCGGCGCACACCGGTCACCTAATCGTGGCCCCCTTGGGGTATCCGCCGAATGCGCTTGATGCCGCCGGGCCCGCGCCGCTGGAGTGGAGCCGGCTCGAGCAAGCCTGCGCCGCGTTGCCGCCGCTCGCTATCGACGCACACAAGGGATCCGCCGGACGACTTCTGCTGGTCGCCGGATCTGAAGCATATCGCGGCGCAGCGGTGCTCGCGGCGACCGCCGCGCTCCGATCCGGCGTTGGTCTGTGCACGGTCGCTGCGCCGGCATCGATTGCGGAGTTCATCGTCGGCACCGTTCCAGAAGTGATCGTTGAATCCCTTCCCGTCACCGGCTCGGGTGACTTGTCGTCTACGGCCGCCGAGCGGGTCGCTCGGTTGGGAGAGCGTGTTGACGCGATCGCGATCGGGCCCGGACTCGACGGTGGTGCGGGAGTGCGGCGGGTGGTCGAGGCCGCGGTTGCCACCGACCGACCTCTGGTGGTGGATGCGGATGGTCTGAATGCACTCGCCGATGTGCCCGACACGATTCGACGCGACCCACCAACCGTTATCACGCCACACCCCGGCGAGCTCGCGCGATGGCTGAACGAGAAGGCGGAAACGATCGACGCCGACCGGATCGAAGCCGCGCCACGCGCCGCCGACCGGTGGGGGGTTCACGTCGTGTTGAAGGGTGCGCCAACGGTCATCGCCGATCCGGATTGTGGCGCGGCGCTCAACTTGACCGGCAACCCGGGCTTGGCGACCGGTGGCAGCGGCGACGTGTTGACCGGCTTGCTGGGTTCCCTGCTGGCCCAAGACGTGGCAGCGCCTTTGGCCGCTCGGGCGGCGCCGCTGCTTCACGGGCTGGCCGCCGATTGGGCCGCGCACGACCTCGGGGAGCGCGGGCTCCTACCCAGCGATCTCTTTCGCTATTTACCGCTGACGATCCGCGAGCTCGGGGCGGGTCGTGGTCCAGCGCTACTCGAACGGATCGATCATCGTTACAAGACGTTGTTGACGGCTGGCGACACCGGCGCGTGATCCCCGGCGCCGCAACCGCAGTCGCTACCATGGTGACCGCTTGGGTGCTCATCGGGCCCAGCTCCGCGATCGGTCAGCGAGTCAACCGTTTCCACCCCGAAGATTGGGTCACCCTCCGCGATTTTCGGTTCGTCACATCGGTGGCGGTGTCGAACGAGATCGCCTACTTCGGGACGACCGCCGGAGTCGAGCGGTTCGACACGCTCCGCGACCAGTGGCTCGCGCCGATCACCTCGGCCGATGGATTGCCCCACGAACGGGTGACCGCGTTGGTCGTCGATCCAACCGGCGGCGACTTGTGGATCGGCACCGCGCGAGGCGTGTCCCGCTACACCGAATTCATCGGCGAGGTGGAGCGCGTCTTTGGACCGCCGCCGACGTTCGTCGAAGAGCTCAGGATCAACCCCAGCGCGGGAACCGTGTTCGCTAGAGTTGGCGCGAGCTGGTGGAGCGCGCGCGTCGGCTCGCCCGCGATGGAACGGAGCCCACCGCCGCCGCGTGATGCGCGTGGCTCGATCGATGTCGATGTTATCGACCCCTTCGATCTGCCGTGGACCGATCCGCTGTATGTCGACAGCGAGATCGACCGTAGCCAGAGTGTTCGCTTGACCCAACTCGATCGAGATTTGCGCGGCGATTTCTATGTCGGGACGTGGGGTGACAATGGCCGCGTTTGGGGTCGCGCGCGGCTGGAATGGGAGCCGCTCCTGTTCGGGTTGGGTGGTCGTGGCGGGGGGCCCATCGTGGAGACGATCAACGGGATGTGGTTCGTGCCGATTGGTCGTCCACGCGCGAGAACCGAACCGGCACCGGTGGCGATCGCTTTTGCCGATCACGACGGACGCTGGTCGTACGCGGTGCCAAGATCCGAGCCCGGATTGCCGACCGCGCTTGCGACCAGTGGCTCGGCCAGTGGTGACACGTTGTACCTGGGATCGGACTATGGTTTGACCCGCTACGCGGATGGCGAGTGGACCACTCGCGGGTGGAACACCGATCCACCGATCGATGCGGTCACGGCCCTGCACGTAGATGGTCCTCGATTGTGGGTCGGGACGCCGCGTGGCTTGACGCTCTGGGATCGCGATACCGACCGCCCGACGGCAAACTTCTTGATCGGTCGATCGATCACCGCGCTGGCGGTTTCGGCTGATGCCGTATTTGTCGGCACAAGCCTCGGCTTGTACGTCGGCCAGCGCGATGCGATAGCTGGAGCGGGTTTCGCACCCGATTCGTTTGTGCGGACCGAGAGCCGCGGAAGCCGGATCCGGGCCCTCGCGGTTCGCGACACCTTGCTCGTTGTTGCGACCGGGGTTGGGCTCGGGGTCTTCAACCGCTCGAGCGGCGAGTGGCGCTTTGTCGCCGCCGTCGAAGGGCGGCTTGAAGCGCCGCCACTGGCGGTGGCGATCGACGACCAACAGGTATGGGTCGGCACCGATCGTGGGCTCGTTCGGTGGCGATTGAAGACCGACGAATGGGACGTCTATCGTCCCAGTGATGGGTTGGCCGGACTGCCGGTGCGGCACTTATTGGCCGCTGAGGACGCGGTTTGGATCTCGACCCCCGAAGGAGTCAGCCGTTTCGGTTGGCGCCAGGCGCGGCGTTAGAACGAGTCGATGGTGCCCGGCGAGTTCGATTGGATCCAGCGCATCGTGAGCCATCTGGGGTCGGCTGGCTCGGGGATCGGCGACGATGCGGCGGTGCTGACTGGTCCGGACGGCGAAACGTGGGTGTGGACGATCGACACGCTGGTCGAGAACGTGCACTTCCGATTCGATTGGTTGGAGCCCGAAGCTGTCGGCCACCGCGGACTGATCGCCAGCCTCAGCGATCTGGCGGCGATGGGCGCCGAGCCGGTTGGGGCGCTGACCGCGCTCGCCGCGCCAGCCGATGCACTGGCTGCTCGGGTTGAGCGGCTCTACGCCGGGTTGGCCGCGACCGCGAAACGCTCCGGCTGCCCGGTGGTCGGTGGCGACTTGTCGCGGGCCGGCGAGGTCCAGCTCACCGTCACTGCGCTCGGTCGCTGTCCGGGCCAGGTGCTGACCCGGGATGGGGCTCAACCGGGTGACGAGGTTTGGGTCACTGGCGCGCTCGGCGGACCGGCTGCCGCGCTGGCGTTGCTGATGCGCGAAGGACCCACGCCCGAGGTTCTTGCTCATCCGGCGTACGATCGGTTGGCTCACCCGTCGGCCCGAGTCCCCGAAGCTCGATGGCTCGTGAATCGTGCTCGATTGGGCGCCGCCATCGACATCTCGGACGGATTGTCGGGTGATGCCGGGCACGTGGCGCGCGCCAGCGGCGCGGGGATAATGATCGAGACCGAGAGGGTACCAGCCGATGCCGGTGCCAGGGATGTCGGTCGCCAACTGGACGCCGATCCGATCGAGTGGGTGCTCCACGGTGGCGAGGAGTTCGAGCTTCTGCTGACCGCTCGCGTGGGATCGATCGGCCCACTCGTTAACGAGTTCGAAGCGACGTTCGGAGTTTCGCTCACCGAAATCGGAAGGGTGATCGAAGGCTCTGGCGTGCAGTGCATCGAAAACAAGGTCGTCAGGCCGCTCGAACCCGAATCCTGGGACCACTTCGGTACACCGTCCGATCTTGGCTCGTAGGTGGCCAAGCGGTTGCATCGACCCGACACGGTCGGTTAGGATTGATCACCCATCCGAAAGTCGACCGCAACCATTGCCAGATCTGTTACTATGACGACAATTGCGCGCCTCACCGCCCGCGAGATCCTCGACTCGCGCGGTCGGCCAACCGTCGAGGTCGACTGTTGGACCGATTCCGGCATCATGGGTCGAGCGGCGGTCCCGTCTGGCGCATCGACCGGCGAACACGAAGCACTCGAGCTACGTGACGGGGATCGCAATCGGTACCACGGTACCGGTACCCGAAAGGCGGTGGCTCACGTTCACGAAACGATCGCGCCGGCGGTCGCTGGAATGACGCTCAGCGATCAGACGGCGATCGATGCGCGACTGCTGGAACTGGACGCTACGCCGGACAAGTCTCGACTGGGCGCCAACGCGATTCTGGCGGTTTCGATGTCGGCTGCGGTGGCGGCGGCCAATGCGGCTGGTCAACCACTCGCTCGATCGCTTGGCGGCGATGCGGCCAATGTTCTGCCGGTTCCACTGCTTAACATCCTGAACGGTGGTGAGCACGCCGACAATACCGTCGACATCCAGGAATTCATGATCGCTCCGATCGGGGCGCCGACGTTCGGTGACGCGTTGCGGATGGGGGCCGAGGTCTACATCGCGCTGAAGCATGTGTTGACGACTCATGGCCTGGCCACAACCGTTGGCGACGAGGGCGGGTTCGCTCCCGACCTGGCGTCGGACACACAAGCACTCGACCGAGTTGTCGAAGCGATCAACGAAGCCGGTTACGTGCCCGGCGAGGAGATCGCCATCGCGCTCGACGTGGCCGCCAGCGAGTTGTTCACCGACGGTCGTTACCGATGGAAGAAACAGGGTGGACCGCTTATGAGCGCCGAAGATTTGATCGCGTTTTACGCTGACCTCTGCGATCGCTATCCGATCGTATCGATCGAAGACGGCTTGGCGGAAGACGATTGGGAAGGTTGGAAATCGATGACGGCGTCGCTCGGCGATCGAGTTCAGGTGGTTGGTGACGACCTGTTTGTCACAAATCCGGAGCGGTTGCGTCGCGGGATCGCCGACGGTGCCGCCAACGCCATCTTGATCAAGCTCAACCAGATCGGCACCGTGACGGAGACCTTGGCCGCGATCGACGTAGCCCGTCAGGCCGGCTACGGCTGGATCATCTCGCATCGATCGGGGGAGACGGAAGACACGTTTATCGCGGACCTGTCCGTTGCCGCCGGCGGTGGCCAGATCAAGTCCGGCGCGCCGGCGCGCGGTGAGCGCACGGCTAAGTACAATCGGTTGCTACGGCTCGAGGCTGAGCTCGGCGATCGAGCGCGGTACGCGGGTCGGGAGCCGTATCGCAGCTACATCGGGATGGGCTCGTGAGTCGACCGCTGGCCGATCGGCGCCAGCGGCAACGCCAAAAACGCGCCTTCCTGGCCGCGGTGGCTGCGCTCGTCGGGTACGGGTTGTTTGTCGGCGACCATCGACCGCATCACCTCGGGTTACTGTACCTCGAAGAGCGGCGAACCGAGGAGCAGATCGCCGAGCTGAGACGTGATCACGCAGATTTGACCGCCCAGCACGATGCCTTCGAGGACGACCTGTTCACGCTCGAATCGCTGGCTCGACGCAAAGGGATGATTCGCCCTGGCGACGTCGTCTATCGGATCGTTCCCGTCCCGGCCGACGTCGACTCTTTGGTTCCGCCAAACCCGCTCCGAGCCGACTCGAGCGCCCAACAAAGCCGGGCCGATCACTAGCGCGATCCCGTTTCGACCAGTGTTTGACAGCCAGCCAGCCCCCGAATACATTCGGCTCCACATCGCGGGGTGGAGCAGTCTGGTAGCTCGTTGGGCTCATAACCCAAAGGTCGCGGGTTCAAATCCCGCCCCCGCCACCAAAGTGAAGAAGGGGTGGTCGGTTGGCGATCACCCCTTCGTTGTTCCCGCGGCGGCGTAGCTCAGCCTGGTAGAGCAAGGGACTCATAAGCCCTGGGTCGCAGGTTCAAATCCTGCCGCCGCCACCATCTCTTTATGACGCGGCGGACCCACGATCTCGCGGTCGCCTTTGGCGATCATTGGAAGCGCTACTTCGCTCCCCAAGGGGCGGGCACCGTTGTCGTCGCGGTTTCTGGCGGCGTCGACTCGATGGCGCTGTTGGCGCTCCTCGCGCGGGATCGCGTGGCGGGTTCGGAGTTGCGTGTCTTGGCCGCTCATTTCGACCATCGCACGCGAGGGTTGGAAAGTGCCGAAGACGGTCGGTTCGTGGCGGAAGTCGCCTGCCGGTGGGGTGCCGACGTCGAGCTCGGCGAGGGTGATGCGGTTGCTGACGCGAACGCGAAGGGTGGTGGACCACAGGCTGCGGCGCGCGAATTGCGTTATCGCTTCCTAACACGGATCGCCGCTGAGCACGCTGCAGTCTCGGTCGCGACGGGTCATCACCGCGACGATAGGGTGGAGACCGTCTTGCTGCGGCTGGTGCGTGGCACCAGCCCCGAGGGGCTGGCAGCTCTGGCCCCGATCGAGCAGCTCCACGGCGTCCTCATCGTGCGACCGCTGTTGGCGTTTTCCCGGGCCTCGATTCTGGCCTGGGCCGAGGCTACCGGGGTGCCCTTTCGTGACGACCCTTCGAACTTGGAGACCCGCTATCCCCGCAATCGCATGCGACACGAAGTGTTGCCACTACTGGCCGAATTCAATCCCCGAGTCGACGAGGCGATCGTTCGCCTGAGCGCCCTCGCCGGGTCGGACAGCGCTTTTCTGAGCGCCGCCGCCGACGACTTGCTGAGCACCGCGACCGAGAGCCGCGCGGAGACGACTTGGCGACTCGCTGCCGCGCCTCTGGTCGACGCCCCGACAGCGTTGCTGTCACGCGCCGTGATCAGTGGCTGGGCATGGTGTGCGCCGCGCAGAACACCCCCGCCGAGCGGCGAATGGATCGCCGGGGCGGTAGCGTTCCTAAGACGGGGCCGCGGTGGAAGCGTCCCAGTCCCCGGCGGCGGCGAGCTTCGCAGGTCAACCGGTTGGATTGAGTTCGAGCGCCGTGCCAACGGCAGAGGAGATGGCGATGAGTGAGGCACAGACCGTCACCACGGGCAGCGTGGCCACGGTGCTGATCGATGAAGAGCGTCTCCAGGCTCGGATCCGCGAGCTGGGCGAAGAGATCAGCACCGATTATGCCGAGCGTGACTTGGTGTTACTCTGCCTGCTCAAGGGCGGGATCTATTTCACCTCGGACCTGAGTCGAGCGATCGATCTCCCGATCACGCTCGAGTTCGTACGCGCCCGCTCGTACGCCGGCACTGAATCGACCGGCACGGTCAAGCTGTCGTGGATAGACGGGCTCGACATTTCGAACCGCGATGTGTTGATCGTCGAAGACATCGTAGATACTGGTCTTACGCTCGTTGAGATCTGGCAGGCACTGGAGGCGCAGCAGCCGGCCAGCCTCGACATCTGCACGCTGTTATACAAGGAGAAGCACCTCGCTCAACCCTTTCCGCTCCGCTATATTGGCTTCACAATTGAAGATGTGTTCGTGGTCGGCTACGGTTTGGACCTTGAGGAGCAGTACCGGAACTTGCCGCACATCGCGGTGTTTCAGCCCGACGATGCCGATCGCGACGAACCAACAGGCTTGCTGAACCCCCCATGAGCGAAAAGCAAAACCGCCCACGCCGGCCGCGTCGCTCGAGTGGCCCCGGTCGTCGTCCTCCTCGACGCGCCCAGCTCTCCAGCCTCTATCGGAGCATCGCACTGTGGGCTCTGATCTTGATCGGGGTGGGCCTGCTGCTGCAGTTCTTCATGCCCAAGGAGCAGCAGCGGGTCGATATCAAGTACTCGGAATTTGCTGAGCAGTTGGTCAACGAGAACATCCAGTCGGTGACCATCACCGACAAGGAGATCTCGGGCGAGCTCAGGAAGTTGGCCACGACCACGACCGGCGGCGATACGCGGAGTTACACCGAGTTTCACACGATCCTCCCGTTCGAAGACCCCGAGCTGGTGCGCCGCCTGGAGGTGCGCGGGGTGGCGGTGGAAGCCCGTGCAGCGGGCACGAAATGGGGACAGATCCTGCTTACCTCGCTGCCGTGGATCCTCATCATCGGCATCTGGGTCTTTTTGCTTCGTCAGATGCAGGGTGGTGGCTCGCGGGCGTTCTCGTTCGGGAAATCGCGCGCTCGGCTCCTGTCCGCGGATACGCCCAAAGTGACGTTTGACGATGTTGCGGGCGCCGACGAAGCGAAAGAAGAGCTTGAAGAGATCATCGAGTTTCTGCGTGACCCAAAGAAGTTCCAGCGTTTGGGTGGACGCCTCCCCAAGGGCGTGTTGCTTCTCGGACCGCCGGGAACCGGCAAGACGCTGCTCGCACGAGCGGTGGCTGGCGAGGCCGGAGTGCCGTTCTTCTCCATGTCTGGCTCTGACTTCGTCGAGATGTTTGTCGGCGTCGGCGCGTCTCGCGTGCGCGACCTCTTCGAGCAGGGCAAGGCGCACGCACCGTGTATCATTTTCATCGACGAGATCGATGCGGTCGGCCGGCACCGTGGCGCGGGGTTGGGTGGTGGCCACGATGAGCGCGAGCAAACGCTCAACCAGTTGTTGGTTGAGATGGACGGCTTCGAATCCAACGAGGGCGTCATCTTGATCGCCGCAACCAACCGGCCCGATGTTCTCGATCCGGCGCTGTTGCGCCCGGGCCGATTTGACCGCCAGGTCGTCGTGGATCTCCCCGATGTCCGTGGTCGTGAGGGGATCTTCGCGGTCCACATCCGCGACATTCCGCTCGCCGATGACGTAGATCTAAAGGTGCTCGCCAAGGGCACTCCGGGTCTGTCAGGGGCTGACATCGAGAACATCGTCAACGAGTCAGCGTTGTTGGCGGCGCGCAACAACCGCACTCACGTGACGATGCCCGATTTCGAGGACGCCAAGGACAAGGTCATGATGGGTGCCGAGCGAAGGAGCCTCGTCATCTCGGACGACGAGCGACGCTCGATCGCTTTCCACGAAGCCGGACACGCGCTCGTACGGATGTTGACGCCGAAAGCCGATCCGGTGCACAAGGTGACGATTATCCCGCGCGGTCGTGCGCTCGGTGTGACCCATTTCTTGCCCGAAGATGAGCGCCACATCTATACCCGCGAGTGGTGCGAGAACCAGCTGACTGCGTTGCTCGGTGGGCGGGCGGCCGAGGTGCTGATCCTTCACGAGAGGACGACCGGCGCCGGCGATGACCTTCAGCGGACCACCGATCTGGCTCGTCGGATGGTGACCAAGTGGGGCATGAGCGAGGGGTTGGGTCCGCTCACGTACGGCGATGAGCAGGAACCGGTGTTCCTGGGGCGGGAGATCGCCCAGCACCGCGACTACTCAGAGGAGACGGCTCGGCTGATCGACAAGGAAGTGAAGGAGATCGTCTCGGCCGCGTTCGACCGAGCGATCACGATCCTACGGGACAACGAGGACACCCTGCGCCGGTTGGCGGCGGCGTTGCTCGACCGGGAGATCCTCGACAGCGAGGAGATACGGAGGATTCTGGACGGCCAGGAGCTGCGACCGCTCGAAGTGGAGGCCACGGCCGTCACCGGGGCAGATATACCGCCCGCAGTAGAGTCCGAGGAAGACGCCCAAACGATCGTCGAGGAGCCAGGCGCCGGCGATGGGGTGCCAGCACCGGTCGGCGAATCGCGACCGGCGGCAGTTGAGTCGGCCCGCGCTCGCGAGGAGACCCCTCTAACCAGCGACACGTAGCGCTCGCGGTGGTGAGCCAAGTGGTCGCCTCCGAACCAGTGATCTGGCGGGTGCGCGATCGAGAGCTCGTGCTGGGGTCGGTCCCGCTACTCATGGGGATCGTCAACGTGACCCCGGACTCGTTTTCCGACGGCGGCCAGTTTCTCAGTCACGATCTCGCCGTCGCCCATGGCTTGAGCTTGGTCGATGCGGGAGCGTCGCTGCTCGATATCGGAGGCGAGTCGACGCGTCCCGGGGCGCAATCGGTCTCGGTCGACGAGGAGATCGCCCGCGTGGTGCCGGTGATACGCGCGGTTGCCGAGCAGGTTGACGTACCGCTGTCGATCGACACGACCAAGACCGACGTGGCGCAGGCCGCGCTCGAAGCCGGCGCCAGCATCGTGAACGATGTTAGCGCGCTTCGCTTTGCACCCGCTCTGGCGGGCTTGGCGGCGGACGAAGACGCGGGACTGGTGTTGATGCACATGCGAGGCGAGCCGCGAACCATGCAGCACGATCCTCAGTATACGGATCTGTTTGGCGAGATCAGCGGTGAGCTCGAAACGGCGGCCGCGTTGGCCGAGGCGGCTGGCGTCGACCACCGCGCGATAGTGCTCGATCCTGGCATCGGCTTTGGCAAGGCGATGGTCGACAACTATCGAATCCTGGCCCATCTGGGGGTGCTGGCCAGAGTCGGCTACCCGCTAATGATCGGGCATTCGCGAAAGACGTTTCTCGATCCTGACGGGAGTTATGCCCCCATCGGGCGGTTGCCGGAGTCGCTGGCCGCGGGGCTCCTTGCGGCGCTCGGTGGAGCGCGCATTCTGCGCGTGCATGACGTAGCGGCTCACGCGCGTGCGCTCGTCGTATACCGTCGCTGGTTGGAGGCCAGGCCGTGATTGAGCACTGGTCACGCATGCTTTTCCTGCGTCCCGGCATCGCCGATGTCATCGACATCGCGGTGGTGACGTTCATCATCTATAAGCTGTTTACGCTGGCTCACGGCACTCGCGCGCTGCAGATGATGATGGGGTTCGTGGTGCTGGTGATCGCCGCCTACGCGACCAAGCTCCTGCGGCTCGAAGCGCTCAACGAAATCTTCCAGGCCGGTCAGTTGGTTTGGGTGATCGCCATTCTGGTGATTTTCCAGCCGGAGCTCCGATCGGGATTGGCCCGACTGGGGCGGACGCCGGTGCTCAAGCTGCTGGTTAGGGCAGAAGAGAGCCCGGTCGTGAGCGAGGTCGTCAAGGCGGCCACCCAGCTCAGCAAGGACAAGCGCGGAGCGTTGATCGCGGTCCAGCGCGAGGCCGGGTTGATGGAGTACGTCGAGAGCGGTAAACCGCTCCACGCTGAGGTTTCGGCGGAGTTGCTGAGCACCATTTTCGCGCCCTATACACCGCTCCACGATGGCGCGGTGATCATCGATGGGAACGACATCGTCGCGGCGGCGTGCATTCTGCCTTTGACCCAGTTCCCGGTCTATGACTCATCGATTGGCACCCGTCACCGGGCGGCGATCGGGTTGTACGAGGAAACCGATGCGATCGTCGTCGTGGTGAGCGAGGAGACCGGCCACATGTCGCTCGCCGTGGAGGGTCGGCTGGTCAAGAACCTGTCGCCCGAGCAGTTGACTGAGCGGCTCCAGCATCTGACCGCCGCTCGCTCCCTGATCTAGCGCAACGCTCGAGATCGGTTGCCCGACCACCCGGGCGACGCCTAGTTTTTCCGTTCGACCGCTACCGATGATTGCCGACGGCCGACGGCCGAACGGATTCCAGCCACAGAACTTGGAGGGGCACCAGCTTCGATGCGGAGGCTTAGCCGCGACCGGCTGATCTACGCCGGCGTGACATTCCTGGTCATCTTCACGTCGTACGTGATGACGCTGGCACCCACGCTCACCTTCTGGGATGCGGGCGAGTTCATCACCACCTCGCACATCCTTGGCATCCCCCACCCGCCTGGCACGCCGTTGTTCGTGTTGCTTGGCCACGTATTTGGGCTCTTGCCGCTCGGACTCGCGTACGCCGTCAAGCTGAACCTAATGAGTGCGTTGGCCTCCTCGATCGGAGGTTTTTTCTACTTCCTCGTTCTGGCGCAGGTAGTGGGTCGGATCGATCGCCGGTTCGAATGGCAGCTACCCGGGTCGGTGATCAACGTAGCGGCGTCGGCGGCGGTCCTGTTGTCGGCGTGGGGGTTGACCGTGTGGTACAACTCGACCGAGACCGAGGTCTACACGGTGGCGTTGATGACAATCGCGTTGGTGACGTTCCTCGTTTTCTACTGGGCCGATCACCTGGCCGAGGGGAAGGACTGGAACCTGCTGTTGCTGGTCGTTTTCCTGATGGGCCTATCGGTCGGCAACCACCTGATGGCGCTGCTGGTCATGCCC
>Ga0255057_10000089_pt1 | contig 47324 bp, 48 predicted proteins | sample Cases_109_6_MG_FD_189022 | JGI IMG/M metagenome (GOLD analysis project Ga0255057, IMG submission 189022) | Seawater microbial communities from Amundsen Gulf, Northwest Territories, Canada - Cases_109_6 | ecosystem: Environmental > Aquatic > Marine > Gulf | place: Canada: Northwest Territories... | reverse complement strand
GAGATCCATCGAGGAGAACAGCGAGGCCGTCTTCGGCTTGGTCTTCGCCTCCTGGTCGCGCTCGCCGGCCTGCACATACGGGCCGTATCGCCCCGCCTTGGCCGAGATCGGCAGTCCGGTCTCGGGTTCGTCACCGAGGACCCGGTCCCCCGACGGGGCGTCGAGCAACTCGACGGCCCTGCTTACCGATAGCTCGTCGAGGGGCAGATCGTCGGGAATCGATGCACGATCCTCACCACGCACCAGGTACGGCCCGTACCGGCCGGTCCTGGCAACCACCTCCTCACCCGCATCGTCGAGGCCGATCGGGAACGCGTTGACCTTGCGCGGGTCGATCGCATCGAGTGCCTGATCCGACACGAGGTCAACGAGGCCCGGGTATCCATTGCCAAAATAGAAGCGCTCCAGGTACGGGGCGCGCGACTCCTCACCATTGGCGATTCGATCGAGGTCTTCCTCCATGCGGGCGGTGAACTCGTAGTCGACGTAGTCGCCGAAGTAGTCCTCGAGCAGGCCGACGACCGTGAACGCTCTCAGGGTGGGGACCAGAGCCGTCCCTTGCTTGCGGACGTACTCGCGGTCCTGGATCGTGGAGATGATCGACGCGTAGGTGGAGGGACGGCCGATGCCGAGATCCTCGAGCTTCTTGACCAGGCTGGCCTCGGTGTACCGCGCCGGAGGTTTGGTCTCATGGCTGGTGGCCTCCATCGCCTCAACCGCGATCGCCTGTCCCTCTGACACGTCGGGCAGTGGCGACTCTTTGTCGTCACGGTCGGCGCCTGGATCGTCAATGTCCTCGACGTAGGCCTTCAAGAACCCCGGAAACAGGATCGTGCGTCCCGTCGCCGAGAACAACGTGTCCCGTCCGGAGACTGCGGCAGTGCCCGCGAGCTCGATGCGCAGGCTCTCGCCCTTGGCGTCCTTCATCTGGCTCGCCACGGTCCGCTTGAAGATCAGGTCGTAGACCTTGGCCTCGTCCGAGCTCGAGCCGAACTCCCCGGCTATGACCTTTGGGTCATCGAAGTCGTCGCCGGCCGGCCGGATCGCCTCGTGGGCCTCCTGGGCGGCCTTGGCGGTCTTGCCGTACACCCTGGCCTCGTCCGGCAGGTACTGATCGCCGTACCGGGTCGACACCAGGCGGCGAGCGGCATCGATCGCGGTCGAGGAGAGATGCGTGGAGTCGGTTCGCATGTACGTGATGTGGCCGGCCTCATAGAGGCGCTGTGCCGCCGACATGGTGCGCCGGGTCCCGAAACGCATCTTTCTCCCCGCTTCCTGTTGCAAGGTGGCAGTACGGAAGGGTGCATATGGCTTGCGGGTATACGGCTTGCGCTCGACGCTGCTGACGGTGAAACCGGCGTCGTCGAGCTCCTCGGCGAGACGCACCGCGTCGTCCGCGTCCAAAACCAGCCGGTCGTCCCGGGGTACCCCGTCCGGCCCGAAGTCCTTGCCAGAAGCGACTCGTTCGTTGTCGACGCTGACCAGGCTCGCCTCGAAGCCGGGCTGCTCATCCGAGCCGGTTGAGAACGTACCGGTAATGCCGCCGTAGCCGGCAGCAACAAACGCGATCCGCTCGCGCTCGCGATCCACGATGATCCGCGTCGCCGGGGACTGCACGCGACCTGCGGACATGCCGCGCTGGACCTTTCGCCACAACACCGGCGACACCTCGAACCCGTAGAGGCGGTCGAGGATGCGCCGCGTCTCCTGTGCCTCGACCAGTTCCAGGTCGAGGTCGCGGGGGTTGTCGACGGCCTCCTGGATGGCCTCTGCGGTGATCTCGTGAAACACCATCCGGTGCACCGGCACCTTGGGCTTGAGCACCTCGAGCAGATGCCAGGCAATCGCCTCCCCCTCGCGGTCCTCGTCGGTAGCGAGATAGAGGGCGTCTGCCCCCTTGAGCTCCTTGCGCAGTTTCGTCACCTGCTTCTTGGAGTCCGGCGTCACGATGTACATCGCCGTGAAGCCGTGGTCGACGTTGATGCCGAACCGGGTTTCCTTCCACGCATCGCGCTGCTTGTCTGGCAGCTCGGTTGCCTTGGACGGGATGTCGCGAATGTGGCCGACCGAGGATTCCACCACGAAGTCACTGCCGAGGTATTTCCCGATGGTGCGCGCCTTTGCCGGCGACTCCACAATCACGAGTTTCTTGGACATGTGCTCCGGTCCTCGGTTACGGGTACTTGGGTCAGGCTGGCGTCAACGAATACGGGAGTATGGCCCCGTTGTCAAGGAAATGGTGCGACGTCATGGGCCGCGGCATCATCGGTGCGTAGGCTCGACCCCATGAGTGATACCGAAGTGCCCGACGAGATCCTCCATCATTACCGGGCGCAATTCGATGAGGATCAGCGCCTCCGCAGCGGACTCGGCGAACTCGAGCTCCTCCGTACCCAGGAGGTGATCCGGCGGAATCTCCCCGAAGGGTCGCTCCGTATCCTCGACATCGGTGGCGGGTCGGGGATCCACGCCGAGTGGCTGCTGGCCGACGGCCATCGGGTGCACCTGATCGACCCTCTGCCTGAGCACGTCGAGCAGGCAATGGCTCGGTTGGGCCACATCGAGGGGTTTTCGGCGGAGGTCGGTGATGCCCGGCACCTCGTCGAGGCGGATCGCTCCTACGACGCGGTGCTGATGCTTGGACCGCTCTACCATCTGACCGAGGGCAACGACCGGGTCAGCGCGTGGTGTGAGGCTCGGCGGGTCACCGACACCCACGGGCTGGTATTTGCCGCCGCGATCACACGCTGGTCCTCCCTCTTCAGCGGTCTCACCAAGGGTGCGTTGTTCGACCCCCGGTTCCGCGCCATAGCCGAGGAAGACCTGACAAGCGGGCAGCACCGGAACCCGACCGATGAGGAGTGGTTCACCACCGCCTATTTTCACCACCCGGACGAGCTCTCCGAGGAGGCGGCGAGCGCGGGGCTCCGTATGGTCGAACTCGTCGGTCTCGAGGGCCTGGCGGGATGGCAGCCCGAGCTCGAGAAGCGCTGGCAAGATCCGGAGGGCCGGGAGACCATCTTGTTTTCTGCCCGCGCCGTCGAATCCGAGCCGAGCCTCATCGGGCTCAGTACCCACCTGCTTGCCGTTACCACCCGCGGCCACGGCCACGGTTGAGATCAGCCGGGATGAAAGAGGCCTTCGCATCGTGTTAGACCTCCGAGATACATCGAACAAGAGGTAGCTATGGCCGATTACAACACCGCCCTCATCGAAGAGTTCCGGGCCAATGACGGACGGGTAGATGGGAACTTCGAAGGGTGGACACTCTTACTCCTGCACCACACGGGCGCAAAGAGCGGGCACGAAAGAATCTCGCCGCTTGCGTATCAGGCCCTCGACGAGGGCAGGTTCGCCATCTTTGCCTCGAGGGGTGGTGCCGAGCGCAACCCGGCGTGGTACCACAACCTCATGGCGCGCCCGGATGTGGTCATCGAAGGTGGCGGCGAAACCGTGGAGGTCTCCGCACGCCAGGCAACGGGTGCGGAACGGGATCGGATTTGGACCAAGCAGAAGGCGGACCGCCCCGTCTTTGCCACCTATGAGGGAAAGACCGATCGGGTCATCCCCGTGATCGTGTTAGAGCCCCGCTAGCAAAGCCATGCGCCGACCCGGATCCGAAGGCGGCTCACCCGCTCACGGTTTCGAATCCGGCCAGGAGCCGGGCGATCACTTGATCCCAGGTGAATGTGGATTCGACGAACCGGCGCCCCGCCGCTCCCATCGCTCGGGCTCGGTCTTGATCCTCCAGGAGAACGGCCAGCCCTTCGACAATGTCGCCGACCGACCGAACGACATACCCGGTCTCGCCGGGAATCACGGTTTCCGACGATCCCCCGGAGTCGCCGGCGAGGACCGGAAGCCCGGTCGCCGACGCCTCGAGGAAGACCAGCCCGAGACCCTCAACCTCGAGCCCTCCCCAGCGCGACGAGCACGGCATGCAGAACACGTCCATCGATCGGTACAGCCCAGGCAGCTCCGCCCACGGCGCATCGACAACAAAGCGGGTGTTGACCCCGAGGCGTCGTGCGGTCTTGCGCAGTTCGGCCTCCTTGCGTCCCTTGCCGACCAGCAGCACCGCTGCCGGCCGATCGAGGACTGCCACCGCCTCGAGCAGCCGGTCCTGGCTCTTGCGCGGAACGAACCGGCTCACCGAGCCGATCACGGGCACCGTATGGCCGCCTTCTGGCGGCGGCTGGAACACCGTGGTGTCTACGCCGGCACCCACGAAAGCGACCGCTTCGCCGGTGAGACGCTCCACGCGCCCTGCCGTGAACCGGCTCACCGCAAACCGGACGTCCGCATCGCGGAGGGTCTTGGCAACGACCTGGCGCAGACCCGGGACCGCTGAGGGAAGGGTGACCTCAGCGCCGTGGGCAAGAACGCCGTAGCCGACACCGAGGGCCGACCGAAGTCGCGGGCCGAGCGTCGCCAACGGGTACGGTGCCCCGAATAGGATGGCGTCGGGTCCGAACGCTCGGGCTCGCTCGATGATCCAATCGGAAACGGCCCTCGTCGGCCACATGAAGGGCGATGCTCCTCGGCTCACCCCCTCGTCGGGTTCGGCGGCCGAATCGGCGGGAGCCACGACGTGGATCTGATCCGGATACGCAGCCACCAGGCTGCCCAGGTATTGCTGGATCCCGCCCGGCTTCGGCGGGTAGTCGTTCGTAACGAGGAGAAGCCGCACGTCAAGTCTCGAGATGCGGTGCGATGTTGTACGAGACCAAGCGCGCCCGGTTTGGCTCGATACGGATATCCGAGCGGGCCGTATTGCGCAGCACCGGGAGTCCATGCCGATCGGCGAAGCCAATCCCGAGCAGGCCGGTGACGTAGGCCCGTGCCACGCCGCCATGGGTGAAGAGCCCGATGGGATCGGCGTCGGTGTCGGCGGTGATCTCGTCAACGGTGGCAGCGAGCCGCTCGCCTGCTTCGCCAAAGGTCTCGCCGGTGCTGCCGCGGGCCTCGTCAAGACCCGATTCGTAGATCCGGTTGAAAGCGTCCTCGTCGACCGCCCTGATCTCGTCGACGGTCATGCCTTCCCACGCTCCGAAGTGGATCTCGGCGAGCCCATCGAATACCCGGACCGTCTTGTCTTGGGCGACCGCCACCGGGGCTGCGGTATCTCGTGCCCTGGACAGCGGAGAGGCGGCGATGTGATCGAGTGGCATCGCCGTTTTTGCCAGGTCCGCGGCCTGGATCCGGCCCGATTCGGTCAGCGGGGTCTCGCCGCGTCCGTGCCAGCGATGCTCCCGATTCGCTTCGGTCTCGGCGTGACGAAACAGCATCACGGTGCGCCCCGGCAGCGGCGGGGGTAGCGCATGACTCGGGGCCGTGTCGGCTATGAGATGTGAAGCGTCGTTGTAGACGAACACCTCGGGGCGCCGAGTCCCGTCAAGCACGATCGTCGTTGCCGACGTGTTCGCCGGAAGGGCAAGCGCCCTCTGGTCGCCGACGCCAAGGGCTGCTGCGACCAACCCGTGAATGACGCCTCCGTGGGTCACCACGATTGCTTCCTCACCATCAGAGAGCCGGGCGGAGACGGAGTCGAGTGCCTGCTGAATGCGACTCGCAAAACCAGAGAGCCGCTCCCCGCCCTCGGGTGCGAAATCCAGCCCGGAACGCATCGCCTCGAGTTCAGTGGCGAACCTTCGCCGAGTCTCCCGTTGGGTCAGGCCTTCCCAGGCGCCGAAGTCGAGCTCGCGCCACATGGGGTCGGGCTCGACCACACCAATCGCCTCGGCGGTGCGAACGGCTCGATCCAGATCGGAGCTCACCAAGAGGTCCGGAGCATTGAAGCGGCCACCGAGCAAGTCGATCTGAGCCAGGCCCCGCCTGGTGATCGGCGAGTCGCTGTGTCCCTGCCACCCACCGGACATGTTCGCCTCGGTTTCGGCATGCCGGATGAGCGTGATGCGTCGAGTCATTTCGTTCTTGCGTAGCAGGCGGCCATATATCGCTCCTGGCTACGCAAGAACCCTAAAACAAGCCGTTGCTGACGAAGGCGGAGGCGAAGATGAGCGACACCATCGTCATCACCTTGATGACGATGTTCATCGATGGGCCAGCGGTGTCCTTGAACGGATCGCCGACGGTGTCGCCGACCACGGCAGCGTGGTGCGCATCGGAGCCCTTGCCCCCGAATGCGCCGGCCTCGATGAACTTCTTGGCGTTGTCCCACATCCCACCGGCGTTGGCCATGTAGATCGCAAGCAAGAACCCGGACACCAGGGCACCGGCGAGGAGCCCGCCAAGCATCTCGATGCTAATGAAACCGACGATCAGCGGGAGCGCCACCGCCATCGTGCCCGGGAGGATCATCTCGCGCAGCGATGACCGGGTGGCGATGTCGATGCACTTGTCGTACTCGGGTTTCGCATCGGGATCACCCTCCCTGAGCCCGGGGATCTCACGGAACTGTCGGCGCACTTCCTCGATGATCTGCACGGCGGCTCGCCCAACGGCCTGAATCGTCTGGGCGCCGAACAGGTAGGGGAACATCGCTCCGATGAAGAGCCCGATAATCACCCAGATGTTCAGGAGGTCGAGGCTCTCGATGATTGGCTCGTCGGCTGCGGCCTCGGCGTTCACCGCCGCAACAAAGCTGAAGAAGAGCGCTAGGGCGGTGACTGCGGCGGACCCGATGGCGAAGCCCTTTGCAACCGCTGCGGTCGTGTTGCCGAGCGAGTCGAGCTCGTCGGTGGCCTCGCGAACCTCTGGCGGCAGGTGGGCCATCTCGGCGATACCGCCGGCATTGTCGGCGATTGGACCGTAGGCATCGACCGAGACGGTGATGCCGAGCGTGGCGAGAACGCCGATCGCCGCAATGGCGACACCGTAGATTCCGCCGTTGTCGACTGCGAGGCTTCCCGCCCAATAGGCCGCTCCCATGCCGACGGCCACGACGATCACCGAGAAGGCCGCTGACTTCATGCCTTCCGAGATCCCGGACAGGATCACCGTGGCCGGACCGGTCTGGGCCTGGCGGGCCACCTCCTTCACGACCTTGTACTCGTCCGAGGTGAACCACATCGAGATTCGCCCGATGATCACCCCGATGATGAGGCCGACCACGACCGCACCAAAGAACCCCCACGGGTTCTTGACACCTTCGACTCCGTTGAACATCACGGGGGTCAGGATCGCCACCCCGACGATCGTCAATGCTGCCGCGGCCCATGTGCCACGCTCCAAGGTCGCAGCAAGGCTGGCCTTGCCGGGCCGAACCAGGAACGAGCCGATAATCGATGCCAGCATTCCGATCGACGCGATCATCAAGGGGTAGAAGATCGTTTCGAGGGTGAACGCGGCGCCGGTGAACACGAACACCGCATAGGTGATGGGCGCCACCAACGATCCGATGTAGGACTCGAAGAGGTCGGCGCCCATGCCGGCGACGTCGCCGACGTTGTCCCCGACATTGTCGGCGATCACCGCTGGGTTGCGCGGGTCGTCTTCAGGGATCCCGGCCTCAATCTTGCCGACGAGGTCGGCCCCGATGTCCGCAGCCTTGGTGTAGATGCCGCCCCCGACGCGGGCAAACAACGCGATCGACGAGCCGCCGAGCCCGATTGCGGTGACGACGGCGACCCAGTTGTCGAGCTCGAGCACGCCGCGGAACAGCCAAAGCCCGACCGAGAAGCCGAGCAGTCCGAGCCCGGCCACCGTGAAGCCCATCACTGCACCGCCTCGGAACGCAACGGGCAAGGCCTGTGCCACCCCGCCCTGCCGCGCTGCCTCGGCAGTGCGAGCGTTGGCCGCGGTTGCGATGCGCATCCCGATGAAACCGGCGAGCCCCGAGAGCACGGCACCGCCGATGTACGCGACGGCACCCCACGGCCAACCCCATGGAAGGAAGATGATGATCAATGCAGTCAGCGCGGCGACGAAGAATGCGATGGCCAGGTACTCACGCCGAAGAAACGCCATCGCCCCGGTCCTGATGACGTTCATCAACCCGACCATGGTCTCGTTGCCCGGGTCGGCCGCAAGCACCTGCCTCGAGTAGAGAAAGGCAACGAGCAGGGCGAGGCCGCCCATGGCCATCGCCGCGTACAGCCAGATCTCAGGGTTCAAGGTTGCTCCCGGGTAGAAGAGAGATGCGGGGAAATTCGGCGGGAGTATACGAGGAAAGAGTCATCAGTCTTCAGTCGTCAGTCATCAGTCCGAGCGATAGGCGGCTGCTCCCGTACCATCCCGGGCCGTGACCACCCCCCGAACGATCGTGCTCCTCTTCGCTGCCGTCGCCCTCGTCGCCACCGCCTGCACCGCGAATCCCCCCGAGACAACATCGACCACCGCAACGACCACGACCCTCCGGAGCACGACGCAGGCGCCGACGACCACCACGACCCTGCCGATCGAGACCGTCGTCGTCGAAGGCGACGTCCCGGCTGAGCTCAGCAAGGCGCTTGCCACTGTGATGTCGTGGCGGGTCGATCAGCGCAACCCGCAGCCGGCCATGCCAGACGCCATGGCCGCACCGTTGCTGGAAATGGACCTCGACATCCCGGAGACCGTCACCGTGACGGCACGGGTGGCCAAGTTGGAGACCGGGTCGGTGGGTATCGCCGTCACCGCGGCCGGCGACGTCTACGCCGCGGCCAATGAAGGGAACGGATGGGAGATCGTCGGTGCCAGCCCGGCGACCGGTGGCGGATGGTTTGGCGGCGAGCCCCGGATCGTCCTCGTCCTCGGGTCGGATGCCAGGCCGGGCCAGCTCCAGCCGCGTTTCCGTGCCGACAGCATCCACCTGCTCACCGCCCGCGCCTCGGACAACGATGGCACAATTCTCGGCTTTCCACGCGACGGTTGGATACCGACGCCGTTCGGCACCATGAAGCTGTCGTCTGTAATGGCGGGCAGGGGTCCCGAGGTCATCACCGACGTCATGCGCGACGAGTTCGATGTCGCCATCGAGGGCTACGTCGTGACCGGGTTCAAGGGATTCGAACAGCTCATGTGGGATCTCGGGAACCTCCCGATCAACCTGCCACGATCGGTTCCGAATCAGGAGTTCTACCCGGGATTCCGATCGGGGGAGCAGACCTTGAGCCCGCCGCGAGTACTCGAATATGCGAGAACCCGCAAAGGAGTGCCGGGCGGTGACTTTGGTCGGTCAGCCAACCACGGGGTGGTGATGCTCGCCATGCTTCGCCTTCTCCAGGGGAGCGACATCCTGGCAGCCCCCGGCTTTCTCGCCATCCTGGGCAGGCACGCATGGACCGACCTGCCACCGGCCTCGCTCATTCAGCTGGCGGCAACGGCGTTTCTCCTCGACCCCGACGCGATCGAGAACACCGTGGTACCCGGCCGGGTCGGCACCGCAGGCGGTGGCTCGGTCGTCTTCCTCAGCGATGACGTCAACGACATCGTCGCCGACCTCGCCGATGACGGGCTGTTGACGCCGGCTTCTTAGCGACGGCTACTCCGCGACCTCGCTGCTTCGTGACCCAATGCGGACGCCCGTAGTAGCCGTTAGATCGCTGGTCTCCGGCAGGTCCCCTCAACCGAGTTGGTTGCCTTCGCAAGACTCTGGCTCAATCGAGTAGCTCGAGCGGGGAAAACTCGGCGCGGCTCCGGGCCTGGACGGTGATCACGCCGCCTCCGATCAGGCCCACCGAGCGCTGTACCACCACCTCGACCGTTCGGGGTTGCCACGACCGGTCGGTCCGGCACCGACAGCTCACCAGCACCGCTCCGTTCATGGCGGAGAACCTGGCGGCTTCCTGCCGTGCGGTCCCGGTCGCACCGAAGGGACGAAACGTGACCGGTGCCGCCGCCAAAGCGGCGGCGTCGGCGGCCACGGTGGCGCGGTAGCGGCCGGCCAACACCAGACCGGAATTGGCCACGCCGAGCATCAGCAACAGCACGACGCCGGCAACGGCCAGCATCAACGGCGCCGCCGCGCCGCGTTCCCGTCTCATCGCTCGACGCGCATCGCCGCTGTGGCCGAGAGCTGGACGCTCAAACCGCCAAAGAACGGCGCCGCCACCCGATAGGGCATGACGACGTGAACCCGGGCGGCTTTGCCGACAATCGTGGGGCGTTGCACCGATACACGGGTGGAGGCGCCCCGGTCGCCAAGCACGGCACGCGCCGCCGCCACCGCGCCGGCCGGGTTGGGATTCGCCGCCGCCTCACGCGCTCCCTCGCGTGCGGCGTTGCTGACCATCAGCTGACTCCTGGCGACGAGGGCGACCTCGACCACGCCGAGTACCAGAGCGAGCACAAGCGGCACGACGAGGGCGAACTCGACAACGGCGCTGCCACGCTGGTGCATCCGACTAGCCGGCCATCGAGATGACCTTGCGGACCACGGTCGTGAAGAACTCCGGAAGGACATTCGTGGTGGACGCCCACACGATGAGGGCGAGCGCAATCGTGGCTGCGGCGATCATCACGAGCGCGTATTCAGCGGTGGCCTGGCCACCTTCGTTCCGACGCAGATCAAGCATTGATCTTCTCCTGTATCGAGCCGGCATCCGGCCGGTGCGGCGGGAAGTCAGAGCCCAAGCCGTTGGATCCCGGCGAGAAACGCGGGCGCCACGGTCAGCAAGAGAAATCCCGGGAGGATGAGCAGCGCCAAGGGAAACAGGAGCTTGACCGGAAGCCGCCGGGCCCGCTCCACCGCCGCCGCCCGCTCATCGCGGCGCAGACTGTGTACGTACCCATCGATCGACGCCAGCAGCGGCGCACCGGTTACCAATGCTCGGTCCGCCAGCGCGAACAGCTCCTGAGCGGCGCCTTCGGCTCCCCTTCCGTCGCCCGAGCGCAACCCGCGACGGACCGCGATGGCGGTCTCTTCTGAGACGTGGTCGGCTGCGGCGGTGAGCGCTCCGGAAAAGGTGAGGCCCGCGCTCAGCCCAATGGCGGCCAGGTCGGCGAGCAAGAGGCGATCGTCGGTTCCCTTCGGGTGCCGCGCCCGCCATCTGGCCAGGAGGTCATCGACCACTGCCCTGAGGCTCTTGCGTCCACCGAGGGCGAGGACGGCAATGACGAGCACAACGACGATGCTCATCGACCGACGCTGCGCATCATCAGCGCGACGACCCCGAGACCGACAACTTCGAGGAGCAGACCGGCGCCCATGACGAACTGCCCTGCCGGACCCGCCTCTTGCAGGGCTTGCATGCCTCCTCCGGCGAGAATCACCCCGGTGAACACGAGGGGCGCCAACCCAACGACGAGGGCGCTGAGGCGGGCCTGCGCGGTCGCGGCACGCTGCTCCCTTCGCAACTCGGCTGCGTCGGATGCCCGCTCGGCAAGCCCCTCGAACACGTTGGCAACCCGCGCCCCGCTCCAGGCGCTGAGCTCAACCGCGGCGGCCGTGGCAACGCCGTTGTGCGGAAGCTCACGCTGAAGGACGGAACCAATGCGATCCATCGGCAGACCGGCTCGTGCCATCCGTGCGGCATGGCCCAGCTCGAGCGGGGTGTCGGCGGCGGCGTCGGCAAGGCCCACCCTGAGCGAGGCGCCGCCTTTGAGCTCTGCGGTCAGCGCCCGCAGGAAGGCTGCCTCGGATTCAGCACCGGTGCCTCGATTCCTGCGAACGGCGTGGTAGATCGCCCAACCGATCAGTCCGGCGATCAGCAAGCGCGGCTCGACGACGGCGACCGCCGCGATCCCGACCACGATGGGATGTGCGCCGGCGGCGACGGCACCGGCGAGCAGCAGACCCGTCAGCACGGATAGCGCTCCTCGATGCCGTCTGCGCTCACATCAACGATTGACCGCACGCTCCGGTCGCCGCGAACCCGCTGCACGAACACCACGCGGTCGATTGCGGCGCGGATCTGATGCCGAATGGTGTCGGGAGCGACACCAGCGTCGGCCATGGCGGCAAGGCTCTCCAAACGCCACAGTGCCTCCTCCGGACCGTTGGCGTGGATAGTCGACATCGAACCGTCGTGGCCGGTGTTCATCGCCTGGATCATGTCCAGGGCCTCTGCGCCGCGTACCTCACCGACGACGATCCGATCCGGCCTCAAGCGGAGCGCATGACGGAGCAGAGCCCTCACCGAAATCTCGCCAACGCCCTCAGCGTTTGCCGGGCGCGCCTCGAGACGGACGATATGGCCGTCGAGGCGCAGCTCGGCGGCGTCTTCAACAGTCACGGTGCGCTCGTCGGCGTTGATCTCTCTTGACAGCACGTTGAGCAGGGTCGTCTTACCGGCGCCGGTGCCCCCGGCCACCAGGAGGTTCATTCGGTCGCGAACTGACTGGCGCAACATGGCGGCACCTTCCTGGTCGATGCCCCGGGCAGCAACCAGACCGTCGAGGTCCTCGACCGCCGGTGTGAACCGCCTGATGGCCACAATGGGGCCGTCCACCGCGGCAGGTGGTATCACCGCATGCAGCCGCGAGCCGTCCGGGAGCCTGGCATCGAGGGCCGGGCTCGCCCGATCAATGCGCAGCCCAAGGGGGGCAACCACGCGCTCGACCGCGGCAACGATTGCTGCTGCGTCGGGAAAGGTGACCGATGCCCGCTCGAGTCGGCCCGCTCGCTCGAGCCATACCTCGTTCGGCCCATTCACCAGCACATCGGTGACGTTCGGCTCACGGAGCAACCTTTCGAGCGGTCCGAGGCCGGTGAGCGTGTCAACGACGTCGGACACCACGCCGGGTCCGGCCAGCGGCGCCTCCTCGGGGACGATGGCGGTCGCAGCAGCGGCAAGAGCCCCGCGCTCGAACGGCACATCAGAGTCGAGCAGCCGGCCGATGATCCGATCGACTGCGCTCATGCGCGATCCCAGAGGCTGCCCCAGGCGCCGATCCACCGATCACCTGGCGGCGGAACCGCGCCGCTCAGCAGCATGCCGATCGTCGACCGCCGGGGCCTGGGGAGGATGATCGCTCCCCCGGGGGCCTCCACTCGCCACCCGGAGCGCTGATAGACCGCGTCCGGCCCGTAGTCGGGAAGCAGGTCTCCAGGCACGAGGGGAAGCACGGGAAAGGCACCACCGCCTCCATCGTGGTCGGCGGGCAGCCGGAGCACGACCGCGGGCCAACGCTTCACGATGGCGTCGAGTACTTGCCCCGCCTCCTCGGCTCCGATGCCTCCGTTGGCGAGCACCGCGACCCCCCGTCGTTCGGGCTCGAGGTCGCTTCGCCGTGGACCGTCGGCGACCAGCTCGGCGAGGCTGCCGGCACCGGGGTATCGAGGTCCCCGAGGGTCGAGATCAACGACAAGGGCTGTTCCCGCGGCAGCGGCGAGCCCAAGGGGCGCGACCGCTCCGAGAACCCCGTCCTCCGGCGACCAGATGGCGAGCGCCGGCATGCTTTCTCCGTGGATGAGTGGCGGTGCCAACGTATGGGAAACGAGGCTCCGCTTCAAGGGGTCCGTTGCCCGGGTCGCCCGGCTCTCAAGAGTGACTCAGGCTGCCGATACACTTTCCATGCTGATGCAAGAAGCAGCCTTCTTCGATCTCGACAAAACGGTCATTGCGAAGTCGTCCACCCTCGCCTTCGGTCGTCCGCTGTATCAAGCGGGCTTCCTCGGCAAACGCGCCCTGGCCCGTCTCAGTCTTGCCCAGGTCTTCTATCTCCTGTTTGGCGCCGACCACGACCGGCTGGAGCGGGCCAGGGACGAGCTGCTGACCCTCATCGCCGGATGGTCACGCGACGACGTAGAGCAACTGGTGCGCGAGAGGCTTGCCGATTTCGCCGCACCGCTCGTCTACGCCGAAGCGCTCTTCCTGATCGACGAGCACAAGCGGAAGGGCAGAAGGGTGGTCATCGTGTCGGCGAGCCCCCAGGAGATCGTCCGGCCGATCGCCGAGTATCTCGGCGTCGACGACGTAATCGCCACCAAGGTGAAGTGCGACGACCGGGGACGCTACCTCCCGGAAATCGAGGTCTATGCAATGGGGGCAGGCAAGGCGAAGGCAATGCTGGAGATGGCGGAGCTCGATGAGATCGACCTGGAAGGCTCATTTGCCTACTCGGACTCCATCACCGACGTCCCGATGTTGGAGGTCGTCGGCAACCCTGCGGCGGTCAACCCCGAGAAGGAGCTGCGGAAGATCGCTGAGGAAAAGGACTGGCCCATCCTCGAGTTTCAGCGGCCGGTTGCCATGGACCCGACCATCCCCCGGCCTTCACCGTTGGCGGGGATCGCGTTCGTGGCATCGCTTGGAGCGCTGGCAGCAGCGATCGCCGTACTGAGAAAGCGCGTAAAGGCGTAGTTGAGTACTCAGTACTCAGTACTCAACTCGGGCTCCTCTGATGACCCAGGACTGACGACTGAAGACTTCTTTGCCGCAATGCGCGCGGCACGAGCCGATTCGATGGCTGCGGTGGTCAGCCTTGGCGCGGCGTAGAGGAACAACACGAACATGCCCGCGGCGGTGACGAACCATGGCATCCTCAGCGCCAGCTCCCGGGACCCCGAAATCGACTCCGTCGCCGAAACCAGGAGCCCGCCCAGGGCGAGACCAATCGGCATCATCCCCCACGCGAAGAAACGGTAGACCGAGTTCACCCGGCCGAGGAGGTCATCGGGGATGATCGTCTGGCGAAACGACACGGTGACCACGTTCCACAGCGTGGCCGCGAAGGTGAACGCGGCGAACCCGGCGAAGGCGACGACCCAATTGCTGGTGAGACCGACGACCAGCGACATCACGATCGAAACGATGAACGTGACGGTCAGCGACGGTCCACTCCCGATGCGCGCCGAGATCCTCGGTGACAGCAATCCGCCGAGCACGCCACCGAGGGCTCCCGCCGCGCCGAGTACCGCAAACAGCAGTGCGTTGACGTCCAACACCTCCTGAGCGAACAACACAAAGGTGGCGAACACCATCATCGACGATGCGTTGAGCAGGCCAAGCACGATGGCCATGACTCGGAGCAGTGGATTCCGCCACAGCCAGAGCACGCCGGCCTTGATTTCTCCCCACCAGTCGACTTTGCCATCGAGCTCCGCCCGGTCGCGATCCACCGTGAATGAGCCGGCGATCACGAACAGCAGCAGAGCCGACAGCGCAAAGCTCGCGGCGTCGAAGAAAAACGGCAGGGCGAAGGCCGCGGCGATGAGCAGGCTGCCAAGCGGCGGGCCGACGAAGCTGTTGGCGACCATCTCGGCGCTCCACAGGTTGCCGTTGGCCCGCTCCAAACCTTCCGGGGCAACCATCGAGGGGAGGATCGTCTGGGCCGATGTTGTCGTACAGCACCTCGGCCATCCCGAATAGCAGGGCAGTGATGAGCAGGGTCCAGTACACCAGCCAGTTGGTCGAGACCCCGGCGGCACCGGTGACGTCGCCGGCTGCCGGCAACGCACCGGTCTGCCATAGGACGACCAAACCAACAGCGATGGTGAGGGCAGTGCGGAACACATTCATCGCAACCATGATCTTGCGACGATCGACACGGTCGGTGATCACCCCGGCGGGAAGGCTGGAAGCCGCTGGGCGACTGCGATCAGCGCAATGAGCAACGGATCTCAAGTGACTGCCGAGGCCAGCCATGGGTAGGCGATGAAGGCGACGCCGTCGCCAAGGTTGGACACGACCGACGCCGACCACAGCTTCCAATAGTTGGCGCCGAGCGGGACCCTCGCCATGCCTTCGGTCCTGTCGGTGGTCTCCGTCACGTCCCTTCCGCATCCTCGAAGGTCGGCAGATCCGTCGGGTAAACCCCGGCCAGCATCCCGTATACCCGGTCCCCGGCGCGCGGCTCGGAGGCAAATTCTGCGGCGATGTGGGCAATGGCCTCGGCGAACTCCTCGGCACGTTCCTGCGGGATCCGTGCCCTACGGACCGTGAACATTGGCAACGCCTCGCCCTCCACGCGGCGCACGTCGCGAAGCGCGCCGTGGATCATGTAGAGGGGATCGGTAGCGCTGACCTTGCCGCCCATCACGATCGTGCGCCCGACGCGGCCGTAGTACTTCTCGGTCATGGCCCGCACTTTTCTGGTGCGCACGATGTGCACCAGCCCGACACTCGCCAGAACCTTCAGGTGGTAGCCGACCGTCCCTTTGGGAATGTCGAGAGCGTCGGCCAGCTGTGAGGTCGTCGCCGCCCTGTCGAGGAGCAGGTCGAGCAACAGCAGCCGGGTTTCGGAGCCGAGCGCCTTGAGCGCTTCCGGCGAATCGGCGATCACTTCGTCGACGATCGGATAGTCGAGTTCTCGCGGCGTGGTCATCCCGGCGTATTGTCGGGATTTATCGACCAAATGTCAAAGCTTCACCGCTCCCGCGATCCCGCGCCCAGCGGGGGAGGCGAAGTCTCTTAGTCGCCCCCTTGATCGGCCGAATCCTCGGCGTTGACCGGCTCCTCAGCCGGCTCCGGATCATCCTCGGGCGGCTTGTCGGGGAGACCGGCGGCTGCCGCGTAGGTCCACTCGGAGGGCTTCGACTGGAACACATCCGAGAGTGCGCCGGACGCCCAGAATCCCATGATCACCACGGCGCCCAGCGCCGCAGCAACACCCGCCAGCAGCAAGGGATCGAGTCCCGTGTCTACGACCGGCGGCGGCGCTGACGCCGTCGGCGTAACGCCGTCCACCTCGACTCCGAGTGCGGACAATGTCGATGGAGACGAGATGGTCGTCTCCCCCTCGGCGGTGATGTATTCGAAGGAGATCGAGAGATTCTCCCATGCCGTAACACGAACGACCTGGCCATAGATGCCGGACCCTCTCGGAACCATTGCAACCGGGTCGAGCTCGCCGGCGACGCCGGTCATCCTGGCAATGACGGCAGCGGGCGTGCCCTCGACGTGCACGGTCAGGTCGAACGTCCTCGCAGCGGGCGTGCCCAGGACCTGCGCCCCGGCCTCACCGAACGGGGACTGCAGAGTGACGGTCAGCAAAATGGCGATAAGAAGAACCATCGGTGCATTCTACGGAGAATCATCGAGGTGCCTTGAGTCATAGCCTTCCCACACGCCAGGAGCAGGCACAGGCGATCCTGCAGCGAAAAGCCGCGAAAATGGCCTCGGCCATCCTGGATCGGCGTGCCTCGACCGCCGCCGATTTCGCGGAGGCCTTTACGCTGGAACGAGTAGACATGGTGGCCGAAATCGACTCCATCGAGGCGCTCCTGGCACTCGGCCACAATCGTGCCGGGCCGCGTGACGGCCTCTACGTCATCGAGGAAGAGGACGGATACCGGGTCTATATCCAGGAACGCGGAATCCCGCAAAAGGAGCCATCCGGCCTGTCATTCGATGCCGCCCGCGACGCAGCAATCGACGGGGCAATGCTGCTCAACGGCATCCCCTACGACTTCTGACCCGAGGGCCAAGCCAACGCACGCGACGAGAAACTCATCCCTCGAGCACCTCGTTCAAGACGTCCAGCCGGTCGGTGATGATGCCATCGATCCCAAGACCGAGGAGGCGGGTCATCTCTTCAGCATCATTGACCGTCCATACATGCAAGTGGGCACCAGCCCGGTGCACCGCGTTCACGAGTTTGCGATCGATGGTGAGCCCCGTGTACTCGTCGGAGAGCTGGTACGCCTGGACGGGAGCGCGCAGCGGCAGCCCGATACGGGAGGCCGCGTACATGCGCATCGCGGTGACCGGTCCTGCCGACACGGCGACGGAGCGCCCGGTGATCCGGCGGAAGCGGGTGACCCTCCGGTCCACGAACGACCCGACCAGGGTGCGGTGCTCTGCGTCGTTGGCCCGGATCACCTCCGCCACTGCCCACTCCTCACCGGATTGCTTGAGGTCGATGTTGACCCGGGCTTCCGGGAACCTCTTGAAGACCTCATCGAGGGTCGGAATGGTGATCCCGGCGCCGCGCAGCGGGTAGTCGTGATCGCGATTGAATCGATAGGCGGCATCGAGCACCTGGAGCTGCTCGACAGTGAGTTCGGCAACCGGACCGGAGCCCTCGGTGGTCCGATCAAGGCCGGGATCGTGGATCACCATCGGCACCCGTTCGGCGCTCAGGTGAACGTCGAGCTCCAGGTAATGGCACCCGTAATCATCGATCGCTCTTTCGAACGCGTACATCGTGTTCTCCGGCCAGAGGGTCCGGCTGCCGCGGTGAGCAAGGCGGATCGGATGCTCGACGGAGAAAAAATCGCTCACACCGGTACGCCTCGTTTCACTACCGCAGCAACGAGGTCGCTATCGGGGCGATACGGAAGGTGGAGATAGCTCGGTGCATCGAGGATCACCAGATCGCCGAGAGCGCCGACCGAGACATGTCCTCGATCCTCGAGCAGCAGAGCAGCAGCTCCGCCGCGGGTCGCCGCCCACAGGGCTTCTTCCGGGGTCAGGCCGAGGTGGAGGCTGGCCAGCGCAATCACAAAGGGCATGGTCTCGATCCACGCAGTACCCGGATTGCAGTCGGTGGCGATCGCGACCATGACACCGCGGTCCCAGATTGATCTGCCGTCGGGGTAGGAGAGGCGCATTGAGTACGAGACCCCGGGCAGCAGCACCGCGACGGTGCCGGCGGCGGCCATCGCGGCAAGATCCTCAGCCGTGGCGTGGTCCAGGTGGTCGGCGCTGGCGGCAGCAAGGTCAGCAGCGAGGGCTGCTGCACCGACATGGCCGAGCTGGTCGGCGTGGAGCCGGAGACCGAGGCCGCGCCCTGCCGCCGCGTCGAGGATGCGCCGGCTCTCGGCAACGGTGAACGCCGCCTGATCGCAAAAGACATCGCAGAAAGCGGCAAGCGGGGCACATGCCTCGAGCATCTGGGTGCAGATCAGCTCGACGTACTCGTCGCGGCGGTCCCGGTACTCGGCGGGGACCACGTGAGCACCGAGGAAGGTCGGCACCACGTCGATCGGGAGCTCGGCGTCGATCCGTGCCGCCACACCGAGCAGCTTTGCTTCGGTGTCGATATCGAGGCCATAGCCCGACTTGATCTCCACCGTCGTCGTACCGGCCGCGAGCATGCGCCCGGCCCTGGCCGCGGCAGCGTCAAACAACTCGCTGCCGCTCGCCAGGCGCGTCGCCTCGACCGTCGAGTGGATCCCCCCTCCTGCGCTGAGGATCTCCTCATAGGTTTCGCCGGCAAGCCGCCGGGCGAACTCGTCGCTGCGATCTCCGCCGAAGATGATGTGGGTGTGGGAGTCGACGAACCCCGGGACCACCGCAGCCCCGGCGGCATCGACGGTGGCGAGGGCGAGATAGTCGGGCGGTAGGTCGTCCTCGCTCCCCACCCAGGCAACGTCGCCATCGAGGACCGCTACCGCTGCTCTATCAATCAACCCGAGCAAGCCACCACGGGCCGGGTCATTCGTTACGAGCTGCCCGATGTTGGTGACGAGGAGGTCGCTCATGGGTGACCGCCATGGTCGCGTGACTTGTGGCCGGACAGACCGATCTTTGCGATCAACGGGGGCCTGACCCCCTCCGCCTCGCTGCGCTCGGCACCTCCCCCTGAGGGGGAGGCAAAGAGTCGCGCCGCTGCTGCAAGTGTCCCAACCCGGCCCGACCATTCACCTGAGGGCCAGCACCGCCGGAGGCGAGGAAGGGGGTCGAACCGTGGTCGCGACAACGCCCTGACCCCCTCCGCCTCGCTGCGCTCGGCACCTCCCCCTGAGGGGGAGGCAAAGAGTCGCGCCGCTGCTGCACGTTTCCTAACCCAGCGCGACCATTCAGCGGAGGGGGAGGCAAAGAGTCGCGCCGCTGCTCGCGACTCGCGACTCGCGTCTCGCGACTCGCGACTCATTCCTCCCACATCGGGATCCTCACGCCACGGTCCCTGGCCACTGCCTCGGCCGTCGGATACCCGGCATCGACATGGCGCATCACCCCGGTCCCTGGATCGTTGGTGAGTACTCGCTGCACTCGCTCGGCGCCTTGTGCGCTGCCGTCGGCAACGACCTGAGCGCCGGCGTGGATCGACTTGCCCATGCCGACTCCGCCCCCATGGTGAACGGCAACCCAGGCGGCCCCTGAGGCGGTGTTGAGCAACGCATTCAGGATCGGCCAATCCGCAATGGCATCCGATCCGTCGCGCATGCCCTCGGTTTCCCGGTAGGGCGACGCCACGGATCCAGAGTCGAGGTGGTCCCTCCCGATCACGATCGGTGCCGCAACCGCTCCAGAGGCGACCAGGTCGTTGAACGCGGCCCCGGCGAGATCGCGCTCGCCGTAGCCGAGCCAGCAAATCCGCGCCGGGAGGCCTTGGAACGGCACGCGCTCCTCGGCCAGGTCGAGCCATCGGTGCAGTGCTCGATGCTCGGGGAAGAGGCGGCGTACCGCATTATCGGTGGCCTGGATGTCGGCGGGGTCACCCGAAAGCGCCGCCCACCGGAACGGGCCCATCCCCTCGCAGAACAGATCTCGCAGATAGGCCGGCACGAAACCGGGATAGTCGAAGGCGCCGGCGAACCCACCGAGCACCGCCTCGCCCCGCAGATTGTTGCCGTAGTCGAAAACCTCTGCTCCGGCGTCCTGGAAGCCCACCATCGACTCGCAGTGGGCGGCCATCGACTCGCGTGCCGCCTTGACGTAGGTGTTGGGATCGTCCGAGCGCAGATCCGCTGCCTCGTCGAGTGAGTACCCGCGCGGGATGTAGCCGCGGAGCGGATCATGCGCCGACGTCTGGTCGGTGACGATGTCGATGGCGACGCTTCTCTCGAGCAGCTCGGGAAAGACGTCTGCGGCATTGCCCTCCAGCCCCACCGATAGGGCACGTCCCTCCGACCTCGCCAACTCGACACGGGCGATGGCGTCGTCGATGTCTTGTGCGGCTTCGTCGAGATACCGGAGCTCGATCCGCCTGGCGATCCGTTCCGGGTCAACCTCGACGACCAGGGCGACACCGTCATTCATCGTGATCGCCAGGGGCTGGGCCCCGCCCATGCCGCCGAGCCCGCCGGTGAGGGTGAGCGTTCCCTTGAGCGTGCCGTCAAAGAGGCGGTCGGCGATGGTGGCGAAGGTCTGGAACGTCCCTTGCAGAATTCCCTGGGTGCCGATGTAGATCCAGGATCCGGCGGTCATTTGACCGTACATGATCAGGCCCTCGGCCTCGAGGTCCCAGAAGGTCTCCCAGGTCGCCCAGTCCGGCACGAGCAGGCTGTTGGCGATCAACACTCTCGGGGCCATTTCGTGCGTGCGGAACACCCCAACCGGCTTGCCGGATTGCACCAGCATCGTCTCGTCATCTTCCAGCGTGCGCAGCGTGCGAATGATGGCGTCGTAAGCCTCCCACGAACGAGCTGCCTTGCCGGTGCCGCCGTAGACGACCAGCTCGTCGGGGTTCTCGGCGACCTCCGGATCGAGGTTGTTCATGAGCATCCGAAGCGCCGCCTCCTGAAGCCAACCCTTGGTGGAGAGCTCGGTTCCTCTCGGGGCGCGGACCGTCCTGGTCATCGCTCCACCGTCCCGTGGACGACGGCGCCGATCGAGCCGTCGGCAATGAGGGTTGCGGCGGTTTCGATGTCCGGGCTCGGTGGACGATCTCCCTCGAGTGGCGGCACGCCGCTGCGGATCGCAGCGATCAATGCCGCCGTTCCGTTGGCCGGCTCCAGCGGGGAACGCTGCTCGGCTCCCTGCGCGGCACAAATCAGTTCGACTGCGATCACGCGAGTGATGTTGTCGATGACGTCGTTGAGCTTCCGCGCTGCGCCCCATCCCATGGACACATGGTCCTCCTGGGAGCCTGAGGTCGGGATGGAGTCGATCGAAGCGGGGTGAGCCAACACTCTGCTCTCGGCGACCAGCGCGGCTGCGGTGTACTGGGCGAGCATGTACCCGGACTCGACCCCGGGGCGCTGGGCAAGGAACGGGGTCAGGCCCGAGGAGCGCTGGGGATCGAGGATACGGTCGGTGCGGCGCTCCGAGATGGATCCGAGCTCGGTGACGGCGATGGCCAGCAGGTCCAGGGCGAAGGCAAGCGGCTCACCGTGGAAGTTTCCTCCCGAGATGACATCGCCCTCCTCAGGGAACACGATCGGGTTGTCGACGACGGCGCCGAGCTCGCGCTCGAAGACCAACGCCGCGTGCGCGATCGAGTCCCGCACCGCGCCGTGCACCTGGGGGGCGCAACGGATGCTGTACGCGTCCTGGACGGCGTGAACCATGTCATCGCGGTGACTGGCGACGATCTCGGAACCGTCGAGCAAGCGCGCCATCAACCCCGCCGATTCGATCTGGCCGGGATGAGGGCGTAACCGGTGGATCCGGGGATCGAGCGGCACGGTCGACGCCAGAAGGGCCTCGATGGAAAGGGCGCAGGCGGCGTCCGCGGCATCGGTCAGGGTGGTGGCGTGATCTACGGCAAGGCATCCTTGCGCCAGCATCCCTTCGGTGCCATTGAGCAGGCTCAGGCCCTCCTTGGGTTGCAGGGTGAGCGGCTCCATGCCGGCGTCGCGAAGGACCCGGGAAGATGCGACCGGCTCACCGTCGACCAGCAGGAATCCCTCACCGATCAGCGGCAGCGCCAGGTGGGCAAACTGGGCCAGGTCCCCCGAGGCCCCGACCGATCCCTGAGACGGAACCGCCGGGACGAGGTCGCGACCGATCATCTCGACGATGAACTCGACGATCTCCGGCCGAACGCCCGAATAGCCTTGGGCGAGGGTCCGCGCCCGAAGCAACTGCATGGCTCGGACCGTGACCGGATCGAGCAGCTCGCCAACGGCCCCGGCGTGGCTGCGCAGCAGGTCGACCTGCAGTTCCTCTACCTCGTCGCGGGGGATACGGGTCATCGCCAGCGCACCAAAGCCGGTGGTGACCCCGTAGACCGTGTCGTCGCTGTGCACTGCGCTGCGCACCACCTGCAGCGCCGGCATCATCCGCTCCGCCAGGCCCTCTCCAACGGCGACGGCGACTCTCCCGTTGGCAACCGCCACCACATCCTGGATGGTCAGCGCTGAGCCATCGATCACTACAGACATAGCACGGAGCCTAGAAGTCGAGAGTCGAAAGTGAACGCAGGTGCGCCTCCGGGCTCTGGACTCAGGACTCCGGACTGAGGACTGTTCCGAGACGGCCCTGCTCCCGCTCGCGCAGCCCGACACGCACCATCATCTTCTCGATCTGCTGCGGCGCGTACATGTCGGCGCCCTGGATGTGGTGGTCGCCGAGCCACGCCTCGATGTCGCGTGCCACCTCCGGCTCAGACCGGTTCGGGATGAGGTCGAGGATGCGCCGCCCCGTCGTCGGCGGCAGTACCGCCAGCATGTCGTCCCAGTGCTCTTTCATCAATTCCCACACGTACGGCCCGTTCTCTCGTTGCCCGAGCATCACAGCAAGCACCCAGAAGGCGTCCTGGCTTCGCACGTCGCCCGCAAGGACCATGTCGAAGAGCCGCTTGGCCGCGTCGCGATCGGGCACGCCGGCGGCGGCGCGAAGGTTCTTGACGATCTCCTGGGGGTTGCGCGAGGTGTTCGAGACTTCGATGAACCGATCGAAGTCGTCGCCGTCGCCGTTGCTCGAGACGATGCCGAGCGCGGCATTGCCGACCTCGGCATCGACGCTCTGTGGATCCACCCTGAAGTCCTCGAGCACGACGCGTGCTTCGCCCTGGGTCTCCTGATCGTTGCCGAGGTTGCCCATTGCTCGAAGGATCAGGCCCCGGAGCTTGCGGGTTCGGTCGTCCTCACCTTCTTTGGGGTTCCAGCCCATCTCTTCTGCCTTTGGCGAAACCAGATCCCTGACGTAGGTCTGGAGTGCGGGACGATCGTCGGACGACACCACCCGGTCGAGCTCGCCAATCCCGGCCAGTGCCGCCTCCCAGACATCGACCTCCGGCTCATTCTCGAGCTTCTCGACGAGAGCGAAGTATTCGCCGGCCTCGGTTCCCCCTTTGAGCACGTCGGCCCACAGGTCCGAGATGATCCCGTATCGCTCCGCCGGCTCGAGTGATTCGACCCGGTCGGTGATCGAAGCCTGTAACGCGGGTGAGTATTGGACGCGATAGAACCCGTTTCCTCCCGTATTGAGGACCAGGTCGTGGCCGGCGTCGAGTGTCATCGACGGGTCGCTGAGCAGTACCCGCGACTCGCCGGCGTCAGAACGCAGCATGACCGGCACATGCCAGCGATGATCTCCCCCTTCGCCGTAGCGGAACTGCTCCTGGGCGATGGTGTAGGCGCCGGGCTCCCCTGCAACCGTCACCCTGGGGAAGCCTCCCTGGAAGATCCAAGACTCCATGATCTCGCCCACCGGCTGTCCGGAGGCGGCCTCGAGCGCCGCCCACAGGTCGGCGGTTTCGGTGTTGTCGTGGGCGTTGGCCTCGAGGTACTGGCTCACCCCGGCGCGGAAGGTGTCTTCGCCGAGGTATTGCTCCAGCATCCGCAGCACCGAGGAGCCCTTGAGGTAGGTGAGATCGTCGAACATCTCGTTGGCCTCTTCGGGGGATTCGACCTTGAACTCGATCGGTCTGGTCGAACCGACCGCGTCGGTGCCCATCGAATATGTCCGGTCGGCGGCGAAGGTGAGCCACACCTTCCAGTCGGGTCGAAAGGCGTCGACACATTTCATGGAGGCAAACGTGGCAAACGCCTCGTTGAGCCAGATCCCGTTCCACCATTTCATCGTGACCAGGTCACCGAACCACATGTGGGCGATCTCGTGAGCGATCACCTCGGCGATCCGCATCATCTCGGCCTGGGTCGCCTGCTCCAGGTCGAGGAGCAGCGCGGTCTCTCGATAGGTCACCGCCCCGAGGTTCTCCATCGCCCCCCAAGCGAAATCGGGGATGGCGATCTTGTCCATCTTCTCGCCCGGATACGCGATGCCGTAGTAGTCGGCGTAGAACCGCAGGGCAAAGGCCCCAGCCTCGAGCGCGTAGTCGGTCAGGTTGCCCTTCCCCGGTGCGTGCACGATGCGCAGCGGGATCCCGTCGACGTCCACCGGATCCGTCACCTCGAGCTCCCCAACGATGAAAGCCACCAGGTAGGTCGACATCTTCATCGTGTCGCTGAATGTGACGGCGACCTTGCCTTCACCAGCATCCTCACGGCCGATCTCGGGGTTGTTGGAGATGGCGGTCAGCGACTCGTCCACGACCAGCGTGACGCCGTAGGTTGCCTTGAAGTCCGGCTCGTCCCAGCACGGGAAGGCCCTGCGGGCGTCGGTGGCTTCGAACTGAGTGGTGGCGATCGTCTTGTCGTTGCCCTCCTCGTCGGTGTACACCGACCGGTAGAAGCCGCGGAGGTCGTCGTTGAGGATGCCGTCGAATGAAATCTCCAGGCCCCAGGCCCCCGGTCCCGCCTGTTCGCCGAGGGTGAGGGTTGCCCGCTCCGCGTCCTCATCGGTTTTGGCCGCTGCGGTGATCCGGGTCCCGTCATCGTTGAAGAGTGTGGCCTCACCGATCGTGAGCTCGGCGGCGTTGAGAACGATCTCATCGACGGGCTCGGTGATATCGACGTCGATGACGACGTGCCCGCCGAAGACGGCCTGGTCGAGATCGGGTGACAGGGTGAGCGAGTAGTGACTCGGGGTCACGGTCCGGGACAGGCGGTGCTCTGACGGCGACACGAAACTCCTTGAGTAGAAGGAAACCGGAGCGATGGTACCGTCTGGCCAGTAGCTGAGTCGCGGAGGCAGACTCGGCTACTCGGCTACTTAGCGACTCGGCTACTTAGCGACTCGGCTACTTAGCGACTCGGCTACTCGCTACGCGGCTCCGCGGATTTCCAGATCGCCGAGCAGTACCGCGGTTGCCTCGGCAATCTCGGCAACCGCTCGGTCGAAGACCTCCAGGTTGTGTGATGCCGGGCGGGTGAACCCGCTCACCTTGCGCACGTACTGGCGTGCGGCTTCCTCGATCTCGGGCTCGGGGGCCGCAACGGCCCCATCACGCAGGCGTTTTATTGATCGACACATGGCAGGCAGGGTAGGAGTGCTACGCGGGACAAGACGCGGTTCGAGTCGAGATCCAACCTCGAGACTCGGGGCCGATGACCGGTACTACTTGGTCTCGGTTTCTCCGGTCTTGACGGACTCCACCGATTTGCCGAGCAAGATGCTCTCGATGGTTCCGGTCATGAGATCGAAGGTCACCGGCCCGATGACCTTCCCAACCACGTTCCCGTCGCGGTCGATGAAAAACGTCTCCGGGAGACCGTGGACCCCATATGCGAAGGCGGCAAGTGACTTGTCGTCGACTGCATACACATAGTTGTCGCCGCGGCCGAATTCGTCGAGGAAACTGCTGGCGGGGCCGGGCACGTCCTGAGTGTTGATGCCGAAGAACGTGACACCGAACTCGGCGTACCGATCGGAGGCAGCGAGCAGCGCGGCATGCTCGGTACGGCATCCCGTGCACCAGGAAGCCCAGAAATTGACGACGACGACGTCGCCGGCGAAGTCGGTCATCCGCACCGTCCCCGGACCGTCAAAGGCTTCGAGCTCGATATCGGGCGCCGGGGCACCGACGAGGGCAGACTCCACAACGGTCGGATCCGATCCGAGGCTCCCAGCGAAGGCGATGCCGGCGATCACGATGATCAGGCCGGCCGCGATCACCGCCCAGACAATGCGGTTGCTCATTGTTCGCTCTCGGCCTGCGCGATCTCCACCAACAGCGCGTCGGCCTCGGCGCGCACGTCCGACGACAGGTCGTAGGCGAGCAAGCGCTCGATCGCCTGGGTGGCGCCGTCGTGGTCCCCGGTCACCATCAATATGTTGCCGAAGAACCACAGCGCCAGCGGGTAGTCGGGCTCGACCACGAGTGACTTGGCGACGAACGGCTCGGCCAGCTCCGGCTCACCGGCGAGGAAGGTAAGCCAGCCCACCATGGCGAGGGCCTCCGCTTGGTCCGGGTCCTGGTCGAGAACAGTCAGATAGTGATCGAGCGCGCTGCTGTGATCACCGTCCTCGACGTAGCGCCCGGCCAGGGCGAGTCGCATGCCGACGACAGTCGGGTTGGCGGCAACCACCGCTTCCATTTCCTCATTGGTGACGGACGCCAGGTCGTTGCCGTCACCGCCGTTCTCGAGCACGTCGGTGGCGACGCCATCGGTCACGGATCCCTCAGGCGTATCGCTCCGAAGCGAGACCAGTCCCGATGCGACGATGGCGATCGCCCCGACGGCAAGGATGGCGGCGCCGATCAGCACGCGACGCGGGGAGCGACCCTCCTCGACCCTGGGCGCAGCGGATGCGACGAGGAGCGCCGCACGTTCCTGCTCGTATGACGCACGCAGCCGATCTGCGGTGGCTGCGTCCAGCTCACCGTCGTCGAGCTGCGCCGCTACGGCTGCGAGGTCTCGATCCACCTGTTGGATCTGATCGGCATTGCCGTTCATGCGCCTTCCTCGACTGCAGCCGGCTCTTTGCGTCGGAGCCTGGAGATGGCGCCGGCGCCGATGACCCCAAGCAGGAGGGGTAGTGCCCAAAGCGCGATACCCCATCCACCGGCGGGCGGGTCGAGCAGGACCTGCTCCCCGTAGCTGGCGACGAACAAAGTGCGGATCTCCTCGTCGCTGCTGCCGTCGGCGATCTCGGCGGCGATGAGCCGGCGCAGATCCTCAGCGAGATCGGTCTGCGATGCCGCGATCGACTCACCGGCGCAGATCGGACACTTGAGCGACACCGCCAGGGCGTGCGCCCGCGCCTGGGGATCGGCCGTTGATTGCGACGGCCACAGCCCGACGACAATGACGACGAGGGCAACCGCCGGCACGACCAGCCAGACAGCCACGCCGGCAGGGCGTACCGATAGGTGCCGGTCGTCTCGAAAGAAGTTGAGCCTTCGTTTCCCGCTCTTGCCACGGCGAGGCAGGCCGCTCGGGCCCCGGCTCAACGGAGTTCTCTGATCGGTGACACCCGGTGTGGTCTGATCCGCCTCGCCTTCGTTTCGACGCTCAGGCATGGGAGTCATCCACCTGGCTATTGGATGCCGCAACAGTCCGGCCCGTCCTCACCTTTCGCCCCAGCGCGACCAACCCTCCGGCCACGATGACCGAGCCACCAAACCACAGCAGCCATTGCAACGGGAAGATCAGAACGGAGAGCCGAACCGATGCACCCTCGAGTCCGGCAATATTCACGTACACGTCATCGACGAGGCCGGTCCAGACATCGGGCGTGGCGATGACCTGGCCGAACTTCGGGTATTCGTGCAACCTCGGCTCGAGTTGCGCCCGCTCGCTCGTGCACGATGCGTCGTAGACCGCCACCCGGATCCCCTGGACCAGCCGTTCTGGCTCATTGCGCTCGAAGGCGCTGCGGTACTCGACGCAATAGCCGGCTACGACCGCCGTTTCCCCCGGAGCCAGCGTGACCTCGGAGCGGACCGCAAGCGCCGAGGTGGTGGCAAGCGCCACCGCGACCAGGGCGACCCCGATGTGGGCGATCTGGCCTCCCCAGAAGCCGAGATCGTTGCCGAACGTCGATGCCGCGGCCGCAGGCCACGACTTTCCGCCGTCACGGGCACGCCGAGCCTGATGGAGGTACAGGTGGACGATGGTCCCGATGACGAACCCGGCCAGTCCGACCACGAGCACCACCGGCACCGATCGCACACCCAATAACACGGCAACCGCTGCCGACACCAGCCCGGCGTTCATCCCGAACCGCGAGCGCTCCCACATGATCTGCGCCGATGCCACACGCCAGGGCGCCACCGCCCCGAACCCGATGGCCAGCAGCAAGATCATCCCAAACGGAACGGCGACGCGGTCGAAGAACGGCTGGCCGACCGAAACCTCACGGCCCGTGAAGGCCTCGACCAGCAGGGGGAAGGTCGTGCCGAAGAGGACGGTGAAGGCAAACAACGTCATCAGCATGTTGTTGAGCAGCAGGAATCCCTCTCTCGACGACAGCGAATCGAGCCGGGGCGCCGATGCCACCGTGCCCGCCCGCATCGCAAACAGTCCAAGTGAGCCGAAGATGACGACCGCCAGGAAGGCGAGCAGGGCGGGCCCGACGGCGGACTGGCTGAATGCGTGCACCGAGGCAATCACTCCCGAGCGGGTAACGAAGGTGCCGAAGATCGTCAGGGCGAAGGTGGCGATGATCAGCACGAAGTTCCAGGCCTGCAGCATTGAGCGGCGCTGCTGCACGATCGCCGAGTGGATGAACGCGGTTGCTGCCAGCCACGGCAGCAGGGCGGCGTTCTCCACGGGATCCCACGCCCAATAGCCGCCCCAGCCGAGCACCTCGTACGACCACCAGCCGCCAAGCAGTATGCCCGCAGTCAGAAACACCCACGCGATGACCGACCAGCGATGGGTGCGGTCGAGCCACACCTTTCCCGGCTCCGACCGGGCAAGCGCAGCGATGGCGAAAGCAAACGGAACCGTAAGCCCGACATAGCCGACGTACAGCATCGGCGGATGCACAGCCATCAGGATGTGGTTAGCCAGCAGCGGGTTCGGGCCGACTCCGTCGGCGGCGACAACAGCGTCGCCGACCGGTAGCCACGACGACGCCGAGCAAAATCCATCGGCCAACTCGGTGCACAGCGCAAACGGATTCGCCGCCGTCGCCATCAGCCCGAACCAGAACACCGACACCGCACCCATCACCGCCAGCGCTCCCAGGCCGAGGCCATCGCCGGGCCATACCCGGCGCCACACCAGCCAGGTGAAGATCGAGAGCAAGACGCCCCACAACACCACGCTTCCCTCCAACGCAGCCCACCCCGAGGCGAACAGGAACACCAGGGGGGTCTTGAGGGCCGAGTTCTGTGCGACGTAGGCGATCGAGAAATCGTGGGTGAGAATGGCGACCTCGAGAAACACGAAGGCGGCGACACCGCCTCCAACGAGGGCAAAGACCGGGACACGCACCGATGAGGGGTCCTGGGCCTGACTCTTCGACGACCGGATTCCGGTGAACACCAGGGTCACTGCGCCGGTGAGAGCAACGAGAATCGCGATATAGCCGAGGATCGCGATCATGTTCCGTCCGGATCCGCTCCGTACGGCTGGTCTGGGTCATAGCTGCCGTCTTCGGTGCGGTAGGTCTCGTCGTGCTTCACGAGCATGGTGTCCGAGTTGAATGCCTGACCATCCCAGGTGCCCTCGACCACCACGCCGATCCCTTCCTGGAACAGCTGCTGGGGGGAACCAGTGTGGAACACCGCAACCGCGGTGCGCCCATCGGTCACGGCGAAGGTGACGCCGTGTGCGGTTTCGGCGACCGATCCCGAGACGACCTGGCCCCCCAGTCGGAGCCGATCGTCGCCGGGCTCTTCAGCCACAAGCTCGGTGGGCGTGTTGAAAAAGACGAGGCTGGAGGAGAGATTGAATCCCAGCAGTATCAGCGCAACGACGGCGATCGTCGCCGGAAGGACAAACTTCCAGTACGGCCTCACCGCGGATCCTCGACCGCGGCATCCAGACGATCCCGTGCCGCTCGGATCCGGGCTGCGACCGAGACAGAAAACACGGCGAAGCTCCCGTAGGCAACGGCGTAGGCGAGTGCAACCCACCCCCACTCAGACATTGCCCACTCCTGGATCGAGGCCTGGTGCGGTGACCGAGGCTCCCGCTACCGGGTGATGCTCCCCCGCCTCTGCCGCTTGTGCGGCGTCGTTGACCCGGTGCAGTTCGGCGACCTTCACCATGAGGGAGACATAGACCACGGTGAACGCAATCACCGCAATGAGGAGGGCGACTCGCATGATCGGGTCCTGGATGGCCGGGCCGTCGGGCCGCAGGATCGACGCCGGCTGGTGCAGGGTGCGCCACCACACCACCGAGAAGTGCACGAGGGGTATCTGTACGGCTCCGACGACGCCGAGCACCGCCGCCCGGTTGGCCCGGGCACGGCGGTCGTCGGTCGTCCTGCGGAGCGCGAGATAGCCGACATACACGAAGAACATGATGGCGGTCAGGGTCAGCCTCGCATCCCAGGTCCACCACACACCCCAGGTGGGCTTCGCCCAAATCATTCCGAGCACGATCGCCAGCCCGGTGAAGTACACGCCGATCTCGGCGCTGGAAGCAGCAATGCGATCCCAGGCCAGGTTTCGGGAGAGCAGGTAGCCGATCGAGGCGATGAGCGTCACGCCGAAAGCGAGGTAGGCCAGCCAGGCGGCAGGGACATGTACGTACATGATCCGAACCAGCTCGCCCTGGACCGCATCGGCGGGGCTGAGCATTGCCACGGTGACCGACGCCGCTACCGCAATGCCGATGGCGAACCAGGGCCAGCGTCGGCTCGGTATATCAGACTGCATCAGGACTCCTGGAGCGGTCGGGCCGTGATGACCCCGACAACGGCCACGGAGAGCACCACCGCGGCCATCAGCAGCATCCACTCCAGAATACTGCTGCCAAGACGCAAGCCTTCGTAGGCCTGGGTGGCTCCGAGCAGGAGCGGCACCGAGAGTGGAGCGACCAGCAGCGGAACCAACGCCGACCCGCCCGAGTCGCTGTTCACCAAAGAAGCACCAAGCGCGGCGAGCAGCCCGAGCCCAGCGGCGACCAGGACCAGCGTGACCGCCAGCCACGGGATCCCGATCACTTCGATGTCGTAGAGCACGACCGCGATGGCACCAACGATCACCTCGTAGATGAGCAGGAGCGCCGCGGCCGATGCCGAACGTCCTGCGTAGCCGGCGGCAGGGTCGAGCCCGAGCAGAGATGCGGCGTCACGCTGGGCCTGAGTCTCCACTGAGGCGCGGCCGACCGTTACCAGGACACCGAACAGCATGACCGTCAGCCAGAACATCCCGGGCCCGATACGTTGCAACAACCCCGCGTCGGTCCCAACGGCAAGCGGCATCAGGAGCAATGCGACCGCTCCGAACGGGATCGTGATCCACAGGACATCGCCGCGTCGTCGTTGGCGCCTGAGATCTCGCTTCACAACGGCGCCAACCTGGGAGGTGAAGCTTGGCGTCATCGCAGCGAGCCTGCGACGAGCTCCAGCGAACGGTCGGCGACGGCGTCGACGCGCCCCCGGTCATGCGATACCAGGATCGCGGCGCCGCCGCCTGCGGCGATCTTGCCGACTAGACCGTTGACCAACTCAACGGCATCCTGATCCAGGGCCGAGTGCGGCTCGTCGAGCAGGAGCAGGTCACGCTCGAGCATCAACTCTCTGGCGAACTCTGCTCTGCGCTGCATCCCGTGCGACGACGCACCGGCTCGCCGGTTGATCGCCCCGAGCAGGCCAACGGCTTCGAGGGCCTGCTCCACTCCGCCCGGGGCAACGCCGGCCACCGAGGCGGCGAAGTCCAGGTTCTCGCCAAGGGTGAGCTCGGGATAGAGGCCAGGGATGTGACCAATCATGCCGATCCGGTGCCGGATATCGAAGCGCTGCGGGCTGGTGACATCCACGCCGAGGACGGTCGCAACGCCCGCCGACGGACGCAGCAGCGTCGCGACCACGCGCAACAGCGTGGTTTTTCCCGCCCCGTTGGCACCGAACAGGCCAAGAACCTCACCGGGCCGAACCACGAGGTCGACGCCGCGCAGGATTGGCGTCGACCCCGCGGTGACACCGATATCGTGGAGCTCGGAGAGCGTCGCAGCGGGCACAGGCAGAAAGTGTACGAAAGTCAGCAGTTTCATTCCGACTCGACCGAAGGAATATCCAATCAAACCCGCCGGTTGAGAGCGGTGATTCAAGGAGAACCATGGCAACCGTCAACCTGACCAAAGACACCTTCGAGGAGACCGTCCTCAACAACGACACCGTCCTCATCGATTTCTGGGCGGAATGGTGCGGCCCCTGTCGCTCCTTTGCCCCCGTCTATGAGAAGCTCTCCGAAGAGCACCCCGAAATCGTGTTCGGCAAGGTCGACACCGAAGCCGAACAGGAGCTGGCCGGACATTTCCAGATCCGATCGATCCCGACGCTGATGGCGTTCCGGGAGTCAATTGGTGTGTTCTCGCAGCCGGGTGCTCTGCCCGAAGACGTTCTGGCGGACCTGATCTCACAGATCACCGCCCTCGATATGGAAGAGGTCCGCAAGGAGATCGCCGATCACGACCACGGCGAACACGACGCGGATCACGACCACGACCATGAGGAAGCGGTCAAGGAGTCGGTCGAGTAGGCCGTAGAACCGTTTTGTCAGCGCGAAGGAAACGGTCCGGGCCAGCCCTGGACCGTTTTCTCATGTATTCGTATTGCGATATGCGTACTGCGTATCGAGATCACTGATCTCGCTGGCTCCGAATCAGCCCCCACAGCATCTTCTGGATACGGACGGTGTCGACAAGGGCCTGACCAGTCAGCCGATCATCACCCAGACCGAGTTCTCGTGCGTCGAGCTGCGTTTCGAGTTCCGCCGCGCTACCGGCCGCGTAACCGAGGAACTGGGGAAAGGCTCCTCCCCCTCGTCCTGCACCCTCGGCGACGTTCGAGGGAATCGAGACGGCGGCTCGTCGAACTTGCGCGGTAAGACCAAATCGCTCAGTCGAGGGAAAAGCTCGCGTCAACCGATACACATCGAGTGCCAGCCGCCGGGATGCCTGCCAGACGCGCAGCTGCCGATGATCGTGCACCCCTCCACCAGTACCAGCAACAGCCTCCGTTGGGAATGGGTACGCAATACGCAGTACTCAGTACGCAATACCCCCTACAGAACCAGGTCGGCGATCAGTGCTTGGGCCTGCTCGAGGTTCTCGCGGTGGACCATGACCTGCAACCGATATGCCCCAACCATCCCCGGCTCGGTGATCACCGACGCCGGGATGTCGGCCGCGGCCAACCGGCCCCACGCCTCGTCCGCCAGGTCACGATCGTCAAACAACGCGGCAACAACGAGCTGCTCCGGGTCAGCCATCAGCCGTCCGCTCCTCCGGTGAAGTGCCAGGAGGCAAGGCTCAGCGATGGGGCGTGAACGAAACCGGCACCGAACTCTGAATCGGCAAATCGCTCATTGCTGCCAATTCCGGTGATGTTGCCATCAGCGAGTGCCCCAATGAACGACTGGGTGAATCGGAGGTTGGAGACCGCGCCCGTGATCGCACCATTCTCGATCATGAACGTGCCGTTGCGGGTGAGCCCCGTCACGACCAGCGTCTTGGGGTCGAGCACCCGGCTGTAGTGAAAAGTCGAAACGTAAATCCCGCGCTCGACCCCGGCGATCAACTCCTCCTCGGTAGAAGTACCGGGCCCGATGAACAGGTTGAACGGAGCGGGGCCAAAGGTCTCCGAACCAGGGAACCCGTGACCCGTTGACTCGACGCTCGCCTTCTTCGCAGTGCGCCGATCGTGAGCCAGCCCGGCTGTGGTCCCGTCTTTCACCAGGTCGATCCGTCGCTTCGGTGTGCCCTCGCTGTCGAAGGCCACACCGCGAGCTCTCGGGTCGGTGGCGTCATCCCACAGGCGGAACCCGGGGTCAAACTGCTCCTCGCCAACTTCGGCAAACGACTGCCCCTCCTCCCACGCCTTGGCGTTGAACCCATAGAACGCAAGGAACACGGCAATCGAGCCGACCGCGTCGGGGGCCAGAACCACCTCATAGGAGTCGGGCTTTGCGTCCAACGTCTTCTCCGAATCACGGGCCCGCTGCGCCGCAAGTGCGCCCACCGCAGCGGCATTGAGGTCGCCGATTGACGTCGACGCGGCGTGGCCGGAGCCGGCCGAGCTCGAGGTGCGCTGAATGCCATCGAGAATCGCCGACGTTGCCCTGCCGGTTGCATGCTGACCCGCCGAGTTCATGAAGGTGTGGGTTTCGCCCTCGGTCTCGCAGTAGCCGGCGGCCAACATGCCGTCGCCCTCGTCGATGAAAACCTTCACCAACTCGGCGCGCGCCGAGGGGGATGCGTCGGATGTCGCTTCGTCGAAGTGATCGACCAGAGAAATCTCGACGGGAGCCGTGACTCCCGGCCAGTCCTGGTCGACCGGCTGGCGCCCGGCAATCGCCAGCGTTTCATCGACGAACCGTCTCAGCGCATCGTCGTCGGTCCTGGTGGTCTTTCCCGATGCCACCCTTCCATCCACGGCGACCCGCAGCGACACCGCTTCGACGTGCTCGCCGACGTTCTGGTGGATGAACGAGTTGGCGAAACGCGTCAGCGACGAGATTCCCTCGGAGATCAGCACTTCGGCCTCAGCGCGGTCGCCGACCAGATCGAGAATCTTCGAAGCGAGCTCTTCGCTCATGCCAAACCTCCTCCCCGCCCTCTCATACCCTTCCTGTTCGGCGTCCTCTCATGCCCCTACCCCCACCCTGACGTTTTTGAATCGGGCCGGACCGGCAGAGTGCCCGGTGTGGGCCACTTGCATGGGCTGTCCCTTCCCACAATTCGGGGTACCCCAATGCACCCATTCATCGGGTCCTCCCAGACGGTCCAAGGATTGCCAGAACTGCGGACCGATCCCGGTGTAGGTCGGGTTCTTCAACATCCGCCCGAGCTTCCCGTCCTTGACCTCCCAGGCAATCTCGGTTCCAAATTGGAAGTTGAGCCGCCGGTCATCGATCGACCAGGATCGGTTGGTGGCCATGTAGACACCCTTTTGGGTGTCGGCGATGATCTCGTCGAAGGATGAGTCGCCGGGGATCAAACCCACATTGGTCATGCGCACCATTGGCAGCCTTCCGTGGCCGTCGGCTCTCACCATCCCACCGGGTGGGAGCCCGGCGATGGCCGCCGAGTCCCGGCCGGACAGCACGCCAACCCAGACACCCTCTCTCGTGATGTCGACCGATTGCGCAGCAGTGCCCTCGTCGTCAAACCCGAACGTGCCGAGCGCACCCGGCAGGGTCGCGTCCGCGGTGATGTTCATCAGCGGTGAACCGAACTGGAAGCTGCCGAGCGTCTCGAGCTGCAGGTGCGACGTGCCGGCGAACGCTGCCTCCCACCCGAGAATTCGGTCGAGCTCGATGGCGTGGCCGACCGACTCGTGGATCTGGAGTCCGAGCTGTGAACCCTCGAGGATCAGATCCATCTCCTGTTCCTCCAGCTCGTCTGCGGTGAGGAGGGCAACGGCCTCTTCTGCGATCCGCTGCGCGTTGTTCGGGAAGTCCCAGTCGCGGATCACCTCGTAGCCGCCGGTCTCGTACTGACCGAATGACTGGGGAAACGACCGGCGTTGACTCTCGGCCTCGCCAAGAGCTGTGGCGTCCATGCCCCCGCCGGATTCGACGAGGTGCTGGTGGATGCGGTGGCCCTGGGAAGAGATAAACCACTTCTCGGTGTCATAGAACGTGAGGTTCCCGGTCGCAATAGCGATGCCATCAACGTCCTGCATCGTCTTGGTGACCCCAACGAGCAAGTCGACCTTCTCGGATTGCGAGACGGAGAAGGCGTCTTCGCGGTGTGGCGTCTCGTAGGTGGCGTCGACGATTGCGACGTCTGCAAACTCCATCGGCGGACCGGCAACGATCGCGCTCGCCGTGGCGATCTCGGCGGCGCGCTCCCCCGCCCGCTGTGCCGCGGAAAGGTCTGCAGTGGCAAAGAAGCCCCACGAAGAACCGACGAGGGCACGAATCCCGACCCCTGCCTGCTCGGAGCGATCGATCGACTCGACCGCCTGGTTCTGGACCGAGATCGTCTCCTGCTTGCGCACCACGACCCTGGCGTCGGCGTAGGCGGCGCCGGCGGCGAGGGCACCTTCCACGGCGGCTGTCGCGTCGTCGAACATCGGTCGGGACAGTAGCTGAGTTTCCCGCCCACCAAGGCGGCGTCGCCAATCACTACCCTCGACCGTCCCGTGACTGAAACCCGTCCCCCAAGCCCATTATCACTCGAGGGTGAGCCGAGCTGGCTGAACCCAGCCACGATCAAGGGAGCGATCGCGGTCGCCCTCGGCGTCTTCTTCCTGCTCTTTCCGGCTGCGTCGCTTCCGCTGATCCGCTTCGGCCTGGGCGGAGCGTTGATTTTCCTCGGTGCGAGCGACCTCTGGGCATATTTCTCCCGGCGAGACGGGGTTCAGGCGGCGCACAGCCTGATCTCGTCGGTCCTCGCCATTGTTGCCGGCCTCAGCCTTGTCGCATGGCCTTCCCAGACCGTGCGCGTTCTCGAAATCGTCCTCGGCACATACCTGGCCTTGCAGGGTTTCAACATCCTGCTCCGCGCCTTGCGATCGCGCGCCGAGGGCGGCTATGGGTGGCCGCTGACGAGAGGGCTCATCTACATCGGTTTCGGCACCGCCATGTTCTTCTTCGGCGAGTTCCTTCTCCAATCGTTCCTCCTCGCCTTCGCCACGTTGGCGATCGCCGCTGGACTGATCAGCATCGCCGTCGGCATCACGGTTCAACCGGTCGAGGCCGCCGAGCTGAATACGGCGGGGATCATCGCGTTGAGCTTCGCCTGGCTCAATGCACGCGATCTGGGCCCTGAGAAACGAACCGAGGTCGCCGACACCCTCTTCTTCGAACAGCCCGACCGGACCCACAAGATCACGTCGTACACCGTGATGCTCCTGCTCTCGGTGGTGATCGCCACCCTTGCGATCCTGCAGGATTCCACCGCGGTGGTGATCGGAGCCATGCTGATCGCACCATTGATGATGCCGATCATGGGGACCGCGGCGGCGATCGTCAACGGTTGGAGAGGGCGCATGACCTCATCGTTGATCGTCGTCGCCATCTCGGTCGCCGGAGCGATCGCAACGGCATGGTTTGTCGCCACGTGGGTGCCGGCGCTGGTACCCCTCGACTCGAACAGCCAGGTCCTATCTCGGGTCACTCCAACGCTGCTCGACCTGTTGATCGCTCTCGCCGCCGGCGCAGCCGGCGCCTATGCCACGGTCGATGATCGAGTGTCCGCCTCTCTTCCCGGTGTCGCCATCGCGGTCGCCCTGGTCCCACCGCTTGGCGTGGTGGGGGTGACCCTGACCGCCGGCAACTTGGATGACGCGTTTGGAGCATTCCTACTCTTTTCAACGAACTTCGTGTCGATCATCCTGGCCTCTGTTGTCGTCTTCATCGCCACTGGATTCTCTCCGGTCAGGAAGTTCCTCGACTCACGAGAACAGACCGTCCGGGTGCTTGGTACCTTGATCGTTGGCGGCCTGCTCATCATGATTCCGCTTGGCATCACCGGCTCAGCCATCCTCAACTCGGCACAGGGCCAGAGCCGGGCGCACGACGCCGCCGTCGAGTGGCTGGAGGACTTCCCGAATCTGGATCTGGGACCGCTTGAAGTCGATGGTGCGTCGGTCCGGGTCAACATCAGCGGGCCCGATCCGATACCGGCCATTGCCGACCTCCAAGTGCTGCTAGACGAGGCGTTCGGGGAGCCGGTTACGGTTCAAATCGAGCATTTTGCAACGGTGCGAATCAACTCGCCATGATGTCGTCGAATCGTTTACGGAGAGAGGAAACTCAATGGAGTCGCGTGTAATAAAGAATGCCCCCACCACGGAGAAGACCTGGTACGAAATCTGGATGCCGAGACTGTCGATCGGCGTTCTCGTCGCGCTCACCTTCTGGTTCGGCGGCCAGTGGGTGTTCACCTCGATATCGGGCTTTCTGCTCACACTGGTGATGTCGTTCTTCGTCGCCTTCGCCATGCTCCCGGCAGTTCAGTACCTGACGCGGCGGGGCTGGAAGAGGGGTGCAGCCGCCGGAACGGTGATGGTGGCCGGTGCTGGAATCGCCACCGTCTTCGTGTTCGCCATCGGCAATGTGTTCATCGGGCAGCTCTCCAACCTCTTCGAAGCCCTGCCCGGCATCGTCACCGACGTGCAGATCTGGATCGACCGCAGCTTCGGGGTCACGCTGGATCTCGAGGAGCTCGGGATCGAGGTAAGCGACGTCGCCGGCTACGTGGCGGGAATCGGTTCCGGCCTGATCGGCGTTGTCACCGGTGTCACGGGCTCGGTGCTCGGAATCGTCTTCCAAGCACTGACCGTGGGGTTGTTCGTCTTCTACATCCTGGCCGACTGGCCGAGGCTGCGTGCCACGATCCTTCGTTCACTGCCGAAGAACCAACAAGAAGTCACCGACACCGTCATCACCATCGTGATCGACAAGGTGGGAGGATGGGTCTATTCGCGCGCCGCTCTCGCCGCGGTGTCGGCGGGATTCCACTTCGTGGCGTTCCTGCTGATCGGTCTCCCCTATCCGTTTGCACTCGCTCTGTGGGTCGGCGTGATCTCCCAGTTCATCCCGACGATCGGCACCTACCTCGCAGGCGTGGTCCCGGTGTTCATCGCCCTGGTCAGCGGTGATCCCCTCGATGCGCTGTGGGTTGTGATTGCGATCACGTTGTACCAACAGTTCGAGAATTATCTGATCTCGCCGAAGATCACGGCAAACACCATGGACCTCCATCCGGCGGTTGCATTCGGGTCGGCGATCTTGGGCGCCAACCTGCTTGGCGGGCTCGGGGCGCTCCTCGCCCTCCCGGTCGCAGCTGCTGCCACTGCATTGGCGCAGTTGTACGGGACCCACCACGAGCTCGTCGAGTCGGAAACCTTCGAAAGCCCCGAGCAGTACGAGGCGCGGATGCGTCAAGTCGATGAGGAGAAGACCAGAAAGAAACACGAGCGTTACCAGAGATTTGGTCTGAAGCGCGACAAGAGCGCGGATCAGGACGGCGCTGCGTGACCAAGGACGACCTCGTCGGCTCCTGGCGGCTGGTCGATTGGACGGTCAGCATCGGTGATCGCAGCAGGCGACCATGGGGAGGCAAGGCAACCGGCCTTCTCACCTACACCGCGGACGGGCGGATGTGGGCAGCCCTGATGGCAGCCGACCGGGAGCACATGCCGACGCGAACCCTCAGTGAGGCGCCCGCCGGTATGCGAGCCGCCGCCGCATCCGGTTTCGTGACCTATGCGGGTTCCTTTTCGCTCGATGGCGACGACGTGATCCACCACGTCGAGGTCAGCCTGCTCCCGAATTACGTGGGCAACGACGAACGGCGTCACGTCGAATGGATCGATACAAAAAGTGGGTTCGATCTTGCCCTCACCACCCCGCCCGCCGAGACCCTGAGTGGACGACTCGTTGTGGAAAAGCTGCACTGGACGCGAATAAGGCCCGGCGAGCATTTCGCATAGCGTTGCTCCCCTGAGGGGGACGCAAGGAAGTCGCCTCGCTTGGCTCGGCACCTCCCCCGAGCGGGGAGGGGGGCCGGACCCCGGCCGCGGCCCTCTCTTTGCTCCCCCCTCAGGGGGGAGTCCCGATCATGGTCGGAGGGGAGGGGGGTCAAGGCGTGGTCGCGACGACGCTTTGACCCCCTCCGCCTCGCTGCGCTCGGCACCTCCCCCTGAGGGGGAGGCAAAGAAATAGCCTCTCTCCGCTCGGCACCTCCCCCTGAGGGGGAGGCAAAGAAATAGCCTCTCTCCGCTCGGCACCTCCCCCGAAAGCGAAAGGGGAGGGACCGGACCCCGGCCGCGGACCTCTCTTCGCTCCCCCCTCAGGGGGTAGTCCCGATCATGGTCCATAGATCGAGTCCCTATCACTCACAGTGTCGTCTCGATCTATGGACCATGACACGGAGGGAGGGGAGGGGGGTCAAAGGTGTGGTGAGCTGGATCAAGCGCGAGCAGCTGAGTGGCTATCGACGCGGAAGGGCCCCGCGGTGGGAAAGACCGCGGGACCCTGAGAGGAAGTAGCTGCTGTGTAGGGGAGGACTACCCGGCTTGGTTACTTCCTCGTGATCTCCTAGATCTGAGCGCCCGTCGGTTCCGCAGCAGGGGCCAAGGCGTCACCCTCCGCTCCACCGTGGTGCCTGCGGAATCCCTCTCGAAGCCGGCGTAGCTCGTCGGTGGTGAGCTGACCGTCCTCGAGGTACGGGGCCGCCGGGCCGTTCGGATCTTTGAGCCAATGGTCGTCCGGCAGACCGGAGAGGAACTCGGCGAGCTCATCGCCGTCGACGACGCCATCCTCGAGGTAGGAGCGGAATTGTGCTCGGCGCTCCTGGCGGTCTTCGCGGCGCTGCTGGCGCTCTTCCTGGTACTCCTCGGCCTTCGCGGCCAACGCCTCGGTGATCGCATCGGCCTGGGCCTGGGTGATCGTGCCGGCTGCGACCAGCTCGGACAGCGTCTCTTCGAGAATCGCCCCTCGATGTCGTTTCACGTGCTGCTGGTCGATGGCCGGCTCGTCCGACTCTTGAGCCGTCGCCTGGCCTGCAACAACTGCGGTGGCGGCAAATGCGCCGGCAGCGATGACGACGGCGGCTATGACTGCGGTAATGATGGTTCTCACGGAACCTCCTTTCCCACTCAGTATCGGAGGCGGTGATGACGGCAGCCTGAGCGCCGGTTAAGAATCGACTGAGAGCCCTTCAGCGGCCCGCGACGGGGACATGGAACCCGACGATGGCGCCGCCACCTGCCGCGGATTCAACAAAGACCTCGCCACCGTGGTCCTCGGCAATCTGCTTGACGATCGACAGCCCGAGACCCGACCCCGGTGTGGACCTCGCCACCACGGAGCGGTAGAAGCGGTCAAAGACCAGTTCGCGCTCCTCGGTGGGAATCCCGGGGCCGTGGTCGCGCACGCTGACGCGACCGTCGCTGACCTCGACCTCTATCGGCTTGGAGGGATCGTTCCACTTGTGGGCATTGTCGAGGAGGTTGTCTACGGCCCGCTCCAGTGCCGCCGGTCTACCCATGACGGGCGAGGTTGTCCTTGTCAGGGTGATGTCGGATTCGCCGCGCCGGCGAGCCTTCGTCACCGACACCTCAACGACGTCTTCTAGTGCGACACGCTCGATGGGGAGCTCGGCGTACCGGTCGGACGCCAGGTCGACGATCTCGGTCACCAGGGCGGACAGATCGATGACCTCGGCATTGGCGGCAGCAACCAGCTCGTTTCTCACTTCGTCGCCGAGCTGGTCCGACTTTGCCAGTAGCTCGATGTTGGTGCGCAGCGCCGTGAGGGGTGTGCGCAGTTCGTGGCCGGCATCGCGAACCAGGCGGCGCTGCTGGGACCGCGACTCGTCGAGCGCTGCCAGCATGGCGTTGAAGCTTCCGGCCAGGCTGCCGACCTCGTCTTTGGACGCGATCTCGATTCGTGAGCCGAGATCTCGCGTTTCGGCAACGTGCTCGGCGGCGGCGGTCAGATGGCCGATCGGCTTCAGCGCGCTTCTGGCGATGAGCAGGCCGATGACGCCGGCGAGCAGGGTGCCGATCACTCCAATCGCAAGGAGAATCACGGCGAGCCCGGACAGCGTTGCGTCGACCTCGGTGAGCGGTCTGGCGATCTGTACGACGCCGAGGCGCCCGGCATCGACCGAGGCCATGCGCACGTGGACTCCGTCAACGGTCTCATCGCTCAGCACCGCTCCATCCAGCATGGACCGGGCATCAACGGCGGGAAGTGCCGGCTGGCCCTGCGGAACGATCACTCTCCCGTTGGGCAGGTTCAGCTGGTAGTAGACGACGTCGAAATCGCTGCGGACGTTGCCGAGAATTCCCGGAGGGAGACGGAACGGTCGATCGCCGGTGATCTGTTCGAATTCCTCGACCGCCTCCTCCACGATCATGGTCCGTTCCAGCAGGCCCGAGTCGACCTCTGCCCGGAGCTCGATTCGTGCCGCCAGGAACGCGCTGACCGATACGGCGATAACGGCAAGAGCCACCGCGGCGGCGGCCACCGTGGCGATTCTGGCCCGTAGGCTCATCGGTCTTCTCGAAAGACGTAGCCAACGCCTCTGACCGTATGGACCACCCGGGGCTTCCCGTCCTCCTCGGTCTTGCGGCGCAAGTAGCCGATGTAGACGTCGAGGGAGTTCGACGACGTCTCGAAATCGATGCCCCACACCTCGTTGTACAACTGGCTCCGCGACACCACCTTGCCTGCGTCGCGCATCAGCGCCTCCAGCAGGTCGAATTCGGTCTTGGTGAGCGTGAGCGGCTCGCCATCTCTTGCCACCTCGCGCGTGCCGAGGTTCATCTCGATGCCTGCATCGGTCATGACCTCGCTCACCTCATGGTGCGCCCTGCGCAGGAGCGCCCGCAGCCGTGCCAGCAGCTCCTCGAGTGCGAACGGCTTGGTCAGGTAGTCGTCGGCTCCGGCGTCGAGCCCATCGACCCGATCGCCTACCTCGCCCCGCGCCGTGAGCATGAGGATCGGTGTCGTGTAGCCGTGGGACCGCAACATGCGGGCCGTCTCCAGCCCATCGACGAACGGCATCATGACGTCGAGGATGATGGCGTCCGGCTCCTCTTCGTCGACCATCGCCAAGGCCTTCCCACCGTCGGTGGCGGTATCGACCTCATAGCCCTCGAAGGAGAGGGCGCGCGTCAGCGCGGCGCGAACATCCGGGTCGTCTTCGACGATGAGCACTCTGTCCATGGCGATCTCCTGAAACGATACGACGCCGAACCCCTACAGCGCGTGAGGACCGTATGAGAATCGTTCCGGTAGCGTCGTCGGAATGCCATGGAACATTGAGGATCGCTCCGTCCTCGTCACCGGTGCCACATCGGGAATCGGCAGGGCGAGCGCAGCTGCCTTGGCAGAGCGGGGCGCGGATGTGGTGATTACCGCCCGGGATCCGGCGGTTGGCGCCAAGGTCGCCCAAGAGCTCACCGCACGCGCTGGTAGAACGGTGCGGGCGATGACCCTCGACCTCTCGGACCCATCATCGACGCAGGCCTTCGCCGAGCAATTCCTGGCGACCACGGCTGACCTCGGAGTGCTGATCAACAACGCAGGCGTCATGCTTGGCAGGAAGGCGATATCCACCGACGGGTTCGAGATGACCATTCGGGTCAACCATCTTGGCCACTTCCACCTCACCTGCTTGTTGCGCAACCACCTCGTGAAATCCGAACCGGCACGCGTGATCACCGTGGCATCTGCCGCTCACTATTCCGCCGACCGCGTCGAACTCGAGCCGGCGGGTGGCCTGTACCGGGGATTTCGGACCTACGCCCGTTCCAAGCTCGCCAACGTGCTCTTCGGCGCCGAGCTTGCACGGCGCTTGGCGGGAACCGGCGTAACCTCGTTCTCGCTCCATCCCGGCGTCGTGGCCACTCGGATCGCTCAGGACGGCGACACGATGCTTGCCGGCCTTGCCTGGAAGCTGATGAGCCATCGAATGCTGACCCCGGTGCAAGGGGCGGCGACCACCGTGTACGCGGCAACCGATCCGCGACTCGAGCAGCACGACGGCTCCTACCTGTCCAGCTCGCAGGTCACCGACCCCAGTGCGCTCGCTAGGGACGAGGAGCTGGCTGCGCGGTTGTGGACTCTCAGCGAGGCAGCCGTCGGCTGCAGATTCTGATGCCTGGCTTGCGTTCCCCGCAATGACCAACCATGCCGGCGCGGTGCCCGAGTCTCCAAACAGGCCATGGTGGCAGCGGCTGGCAAGCTTCGCGATCACGGCTGCGGTCGTGGTGGTCGTGTTCGGTTTCGTCATACCCCAGATCGCCGACTACGACCAGGTCCTCGACCACATCGCGGGTATCGCAGCGGGCCACTGGATCCTGCTCGGCGCACTGGCCGTCTGGTTCCTCGTCGCCTATGTCTTCGTCCTCATGACAACACTTCCGACGCTGCGCTTTGTTGAAGGATTCGTGGTGCAGACGACCGGCACCGCCATCAACAACTCGATCCCCGCCGGCGGCGCCATCGCACTTCCGTTGCAGTACGTCATGTTCATGTCGTGGGGATTCACTCCTTCGGCAGTCACGAGCGGTCTGGTGACGGCCGGGGTCTGGGATCAGCTCACCCGCATGGCCGTTCCGGTACTTGCGGTGGCGCTGATCGCCCTCAGCGGTGACGCCGCCTGGTGGATGTGGGCGGTGTCGCTGGTTGGCATAGCCATTGTCGGAGCCACGGTGTGGGTCCTCATCGTCGTGCTGCGCTCCGAGACGACCGCTCGCCGGTTTGGTGGCCGCCTCGACTCGGTCACCAACACCGCACTCGGCTGGATCAATCGGGGCCCGGTCGACGTGGTTGCTGCAACCCTCCAGTTTCGGGTCAACGTCACCTCGGTTGCGGGGGAGCGGTGGAAGGTCATCACGCTGGCATCGCTGCTGAACCACGCGGCGATGGTCCTGCTCTTCTTGGCGTCGCTCCGGGCGGTCGGGGTGTCCGAAGATGATGTGTCGACTGCCTGGGTCATCCTCGCGGTCTCACTCGGCCGCCTCCTGGTGGCGATCCCCATCAGTCCCGGGGGACTCGGGCTGGTCGACCTTGGATTCATTGGGCTGCTGACCCTCGGCTGGGGGGCAGGGGCGGACCAGGCGCTGCTCGCTGCGGGCGTGCTCCTGTACCGGGCGCTTACCTTCCTGCCCCCGATTGCCGTAGGGCTCGCCTCGTGGGTGTTTTGGCGGGCGAACCGCTCGTGGCGAGGCGACTGGAAGGTTTTGCGCCGCGGCGAGGTTCATCGGTCGGTCGGGTAGGCCTGCTAACCGAAGAGCGTCCCCGCGATCAGCAGCGCTCCGAGCTGCAGGACGACCCACACAAGCCATCCTCCAATCGCAGTCCCGATGGCGCGCGGGGTGTCCAAGTCGAGTCCTTGCCGGATCGCAATCACGGAAGCGACCAGCGTCCAGACGGCGGCGACGGGTCCGAGCAGTGGAATCACTGCGATCACGCGGGGCGCCTGGGCAAACCCGAGAACGCGGGCCATCTCGGCGAAGTCGGTCGTGCCGCCGAAAACACGTGCGCCGATGAAGCCCGTCGTCCATGCCCATACGACCCACCCGGTCAGCGCCAATGCGATGTTGGCCACCACAGCGAAAGGCAGGCCTCCGTCGTCTAGACCGATCCATGTGCCGAAAGCAAACCAGGCGCGGACACCCTCCCAGATCTCCGATCCAACCACCTCACCCAGGCCGATCCATGCTCCAACACCGGCAAGCCCATTGGCGATCACGACGACGAAGAACGCCTGCCCGTTCAAAGACGGGTCGCGTTCGACGAGGTTGTAGAAGTCGGAATCGAGCGCGCCGGCGCGGATCATGTTTTGGAGCATGAGTCCGGTCACGATAAAGCTGAACCGCGCGCCATGCTTGTTGGCCGCCTCGCAGTCCGCTCGGCGGCGACTGCCTGATCGCGAGCTCTCGAGCGAGAAGCAATTCAGTGGCGGCGATACCGAGGACGCCAGGCGACTCCTTTGCCTCCCCCTGTGTGCAGACCGGTGAGATGATGGGCAGGTGTTCGGGGACATGTTGGACACTTCCGGTGGAGGTGTTTTATGCCATGGAGGTCGTCGTCGGTGTCTGAGCAGCGTCTCGAGTTTGTCCGTCTAGCTGAGTCGGGGTCGGTGTGGTTTGCTGAGTTGTGTCGCAGGTTTGGGTCAAGCGTGATACGGGATACAAGTGGCTATCCCGATACCAGATGGAGGGCGTTGCGGGTCTGGCGGACCGGTCGAGGAGGCCGAAGACTGCTCCGAACCGGACCGACGTAGCGGTAGAGGCGTTGGTGTGCCGAGTCCGCCGGTCACACCCGGCGTGGGGTGGCCGCAAGATCCGTGGATTCTTGTTACGTGAAGGCCACCAGGATGTGCCCGCCGCCTCAACAATCACCGCCATCTTGCACCGGAACGGGTTGATGACCCATGCCACGGCACCGAAACGAGATTTCACCCGGTTCGAACGCGACACACCCAACGAGCTGTGGCAGATGGATTTCAAAGGCGACTTCGCCCTCGACGCCGGCGGCCGGTGTCACCCGTTTGGTGTCATCGATGACTACTCGCGTTACTCACTCAGTCTCGTCGCCTGTGCCAATCAACGCACCAACACCGTAAAAGGGCACCTCACCTCGGCGTTCATCCAATACGGGCTCCCCGCAGCCCTGTTGATGGATAACGGTTCTCCATGGGGAACACGTGGAGCGAACCGTGGACCCCGTTGACGGTGTGGCTTTGTGATCTCGGCATCGAAGTGATCCACTCCCGACCCTTCCACCCACAAACCGCAGGCAAGAAGGAACGGTTGCATCGCACCTTGGATCTGGAAGTTCTCCACACCCGACCCTCCTGGGACACCCTCACCGAAGTCCAAGAAGCCTTCGATGCGTGGAACCCGACCTATAACCACCACCGACCCCACGAGTCCCTAGGCGAAACCACCGTACCCGCCGACCGCTACCACCCATCAACAACCACCATGCCCGCCACCATCACCCCAGCCACCTACCCCGACCATTGGGCGATACGCACCGTCTCTGACAGCAGCCGCATCTCGTTCCAAGGCCACCCCTACCGGATCGGGAAACCCTTCCGTAACCGTCAAGTCGCCATCGCCCCCACCACCAACCCCGACACCTACCAGGTCTACTACCGACACCACCAGATCAAAACCCTCAACCTGTCCACCATCTCCCCGAACGCGCGTCCACCAACTCCCCGGTCTTGACACAGGGGGAGGCAAAGAGGTTGCCTCACTGCGCTCGGCACCTGACTGCGTGCCATGTTTGTTTGGGTCGGCTCGCTTCGCTCGCCTCCTGACTGCGCGGTCGCGGGTTCTCCGTCGAGAAGCAACTCGGTCAACCGACTACTCGCGACTCGCGACTCGCGACTCGCGACTCGCGACTCATGACTCTCGACTCATGACTCTCGACTCTCGCGACGGGTGCGCCCAACCAGGGCATCGGTATACTGCGAGAGCGGACCATTCCGCGAGTGGAAA
>Ga0255057_10000088_pt1 | contig 47371 bp, 39 predicted proteins | sample Cases_109_6_MG_FD_189022 | JGI IMG/M metagenome (GOLD analysis project Ga0255057, IMG submission 189022) | Seawater microbial communities from Amundsen Gulf, Northwest Territories, Canada - Cases_109_6 | ecosystem: Environmental > Aquatic > Marine > Gulf | place: Canada: Northwest Territories... | reverse complement strand
TCACCATCGATCTTTCGCGATGTCGTTGAACCCCTGGCGGGAATTCAGGGACTCAGTGCAAGCAGCCGCGATCCGAATCCTCCTTGCGCTCCCGGTGCTCGTCATCCTGTCCGCCTGCGGGCGGGCCCAAGCTGAAGGTCCCACCCAACCGATCGCGTTCATGCACAACGTCCACGTCACGGACAACGAGATGCAGTGCGCATACTGCCATTTCGCGGTCGACCGATCGGAAGAAGCGGGCATCCCATCGGTTGGGACGTGCGTCGGCTGCCACCGTTTCATCCGCGGCTCGACACCCGAATATCAAGAGCAAATCCAGCTGCTGATGGGCTTCTGGACCGACTCGCTACCGGTTCCGTGGGTGCGGGTTCACAGTGTCCCCGAGTTCGTCCAATTCAATCATAAACCACACATCCGGGCCGAGGTGGAATGCGTCGAGTGCCACGGTGAGGTGGAAACGATGGAGCAGGTGAGGCAGGTCGAGACGTTGTCCATGGGGTGGTGTGTGAATTGTCATCGCGACAACGAAGCCGCGGACGATTGTGCGGCATGTCACTATTAGACGTAGAACGGTAGGCGGCGTGTGGAACGACGCGAGTTTATAAAACTGGTTGGGATCACCGGGGCGGGTACCGTAACCGCCTGTGATCAGAAGGTCGGGCCACAAGCCCTGATCCCGTATTTGGTACCGCCCGAGGACGTCACTCCCGGGATACCGACCTGGTACGCGTCGACATGCCGCGAGTGCCCAGCGGGTTGCGGGGTGCATGTCAAGACTCGCGATGGACGGGTGATCAAGGTCGAGGGTAACCCCGAAAGCCCGGTCAACCAGGGCAAGCTGTGCGCCCGCGGCCAAATGGCGACCCAGCGGCTTTATGATCCCGATCGGTTGCGTGGGCCGCGGCGAGTCGAGAACGGTAATCAGGTCGAGATCGACTGGGCCGCGGGGATCGAGCAGTTGGCCGAAGGGCTCGATCGCGCGCGCGGCACGCCCGGATCGATTGTGCTGCTGACCGGTCTCGAGACCGGCACTCGCGACCGGTTCTACGACGAGTGGGCAGAGGCCGTTGGCGCCACGCGCGTGGTCTACGAGCCGTTCGCGCACGAAGCGGTGTTGGAGGCGAACCGCCGGGTGTTCGGCCGCGCGGCTGTGCCTGCCTATGACATCGCGGGCGCCGAGTTCGTGATCTCGTTCGGAGCGGATTTCCTGGGCACGTGGGTGTCGCCGGTTCGCTACGGGCGAGCGTGGTCTGAGATGCACGCCTTCCGTGGTGTGGACGCGATCCGGCCCGATGGCGAGGGGATCTTTGTGGCCGTCGAGCCGCGGTTGTCGATGACGGCTTCGAACGCCGATGAGTGGGTGGCCGCGCGACCCGGCACCGAGCATCTGGTGGCGCTTGCCATGGCTCACGTGCTTGGCGCCGACGGTCCCGCCGCCGGCTGGACCCCGGCTCGGGCGGCCGAGGAGTCCGGCGTGGATGCCGCGACGATCGAACGCTTGGCAGAGCTCTTCGAGTCCAAGCGCAGCCTGGCACTGCCGGGTGGAATCGGTGCCGCACACCGCGGGGCCACTGCTGCTGCGGTCGCGGTCAACGTGCTGAACCAGGCTGGTGGTGCGGTGGGCGACACCGTTCAAGTGAATGGTGCCGTGACCGGTGGTGTGCCGGGTGCGTATCGCACGATGATCGAGCTTACCGAGCGCATGAACGAATGCCAGGTCGAAGCGCTCTTGGTGGCGCACACCAACCCGGTGTTCGCGCTCCCGCCCGGCGTCGGGTTCGAGGCTGCTCTGGATCACGTCGCTCTCAGGGTGTCGTTCAGCTCGGTGCTCGACGAGACGGCGGCCCACTGCCAACTCCTGCTGCCGGATCACACGCCACTCGAGTCGTGGGGCGACTGGGTGCCCGAAGACGGCGTCATGAGCTTGATCCAACCCGCCATGCGTGCGGTGTTCGATACCCGCTCCACACCCGATGTCATGCTCGACGTCGGGCGGGTTATGGCGGGTGACGAAGGTACCCCGGCGATCGACGCCGAGAGCTGGTACGACTACTTGCGGTCGGCGTGGAGCGATGTGGCCGGCAGCGAGCAGGCGTGGGCCGACGTGCTGAAGGCGGGCGGCGTATGGCAGGCGGCGACGAGTGTTTCGACGACCTCGAAGTCAGTGACCGCTGACGAGCCACTCGATTTTGGTCCTGTCGTATTTGAGGGTGCGGAGGGCGACCAGGCGTTCGACCTCGTCGTTCAACCGCAAGTGGCGATGTACGACGGTCGCTCGGCCAACAGCCCGACGCTCCAGGAGCTGGCTGACCCGGTGACGACGAGCTGTTGGCAAACCTGGATCGAGGTACACCCGGATGTAGCAACCGGTTTGGGTGTCAAGGATGGAGATGTGGTAGCCGTCACATCGCCGCACGGTAGCGTCGTGGCGCCGGTCATCTCGTATGCCGGCATTCGGCCCGACACCGTTTCGATGCCGCTCGGCCGAGGCCACACCGCGATGGGTCGTTTCGCCAAGGGTGGCGTCAACCCCGTTGAGCTGCTCCCTTCGGACGTCGAGCGACACGCCGGAGGTCCGATCTACCAGGGCGTTCGGGTGACGCTGACCCCCACCGGCGCGTGGGTTCCGCCGCTCAAGCACCAGGGGTCGGATACCCAGCACGATCGTGAGATCGCACAGGCGATACCGATGGCGGAGGCGCTTCACGCCGAAGCTGCTCACAACGGTGACGGCCACGGGGAAATCCTCACCGTCGACCGTGTCGTCCAAGACTCTACTGCTGACAGCCCCTACCGCTGGGGTATGACGATCAGCCTGGACGCATGCACCGGCTGCAACGCGTGCGTGGCAGCATGTGCGGCCGAGAACAACATCCCGTTTGTCGGGCCTGAGCGGGTCGCCAAGAGCCGCCAGATGTCGTGGATCCGAATTGAGCGATTCTTGGAAAGCGAAGAAAACGGAGACGTAAAGACCCGCCACATACCGATGATGTGCCAGCACTGTGGTGCCGCTCCATGCGAGCCGGTGTGCCCGGTGTATGCGACGTATCACAATCCGGAGGGGCTCAACGTTCAGGTCTACAACCGGTGCGTAGGGACCCGCTACTGTTCGAACAACTGCCCCTACAAAGTCCGGTACTTCAACTACTACACCTATGAGTGGCCAGAGCCGATGAATTTGGGGCTCAACCCCGACGTAACCCTGCGTGAGAAGGGCGTCATGGAGAAGTGCACGTACTGCGTGCAACGGATCAACGGCGCCAAGAACGCCGTTCGTGACGAGGACTTGGACGCCGTAGTACCGGACGGGTACTTCCAGACCGCGTGTCAACAGACGTGTCCCACCGATGCGATCGTGTTTGGCAATCTCAAGGACCCCGAGAGCCGCGTGTCGAAGCTGGCTCGCGGTCCACTCGCCTACAGCGTGCTGGAGGAACTGAACACGCGACCAGCGAGCTTCTATCTGAAACAGGTGACCAACCGCACGTCCAACGGAGTAGCACTCGAACCAGTCGGGTCGGCGGTGGAAGCCTAACCGATGTCGGACCCGACCTCCGCTGTGAGTCGTCGCGCCTCCGGTCTCGCCCAGGCGACCGTTTTCCGGCGGGTAAACGACGACGTCTTGGCGACGCTGAAGCGGCCCGGGATCGGTTGGGCGGCGCTCATGGCAGTGGTGTTGACGGTGCTCGGCATCGCGATCGTCGCCTGGATGTACCAGATAAAGACCGGTCTCGGTGTGGCCGGCTACGTACCGCCGGTCATGTGGGGTGTGTACATCACGGACTTTGTGTTCTGGGTCGGCATCGCCCACTCGGGCACGCTGATCTCAGCCATTCTGTTCCTGTTCCGAGCGCAGTTTCGAACCGCGGTCTACCGGGTATCGGAAACGATGACGGTCTTCGCGGTGATGACGGCGGGGCTCTTTCCGCTCATTCATCTGGGTCGGGTGTGGTACTTCTACTATCTGATCCCTTATCCCAACGAGCGTCTCTTGTGGCCCAACTTCAGGAGTCCATTGCTGTGGGATTTTTTCGCCATCTCGACGTACTTCACGATCAGCTCGCTGTTCCTCTACATGGGCCTGATACCAGACATCGCCGCCGCTCGCGACCGAGCCGAGCCCCGGTCGTTCCGCTATCGGTTGTACTCGCTTTTGTCGTTGGGGTGGCAGGGGACCGACGGCCAGTGGCGTCACTACAACCGCGCCTACCTGTTTATGGCCGGTTTGGCCACGCCTCTGGTGCTTTCGGTGCACTCGGTCGTGTCGTGGGACTTCGCGATGGCGATCGTGCCCGGTTGGCACTCGACGATCTTTGCGCCCTACTTCGTGGCCGGGGCCATCTTCAGCGGCGTAGCGATGGTGATCACGTTGGTGGTGCCCATGCGAAAGGCGTTCCACCTCGAGGATTACATCGACGAGTATCATCTCAACAACCTGGCCAAGCTGCTGTTGCTCACCTCGCTCATCGTGTTCTACGCGTATCTGGTGGAGTTCTTTATCGCCTGGTACTCGGGTTCCGAGTTCGAGCGGGCGATCTTCATGGATCGCTTGACCGGTAGGTACGCATGGGCGTGCTGGATCATGTACACCTGCAACTGCTTCATACCGATGTCGCTTTGGTCAAAGCGGATCCGCACGTCGTGGTTCTGGATGTTCATCGTGTCGATCTTTGTCAACATCGGGATGTGGTTCGAGCGCTTCTCGATCATCATCCAGTCGCTAGCGCACGAGTTTATGCCATACCAGTGGGACTACTACCGGGTGAGTTGGGTCGAGTGGTCGATCACCGCCGGTTCGTTCGCGTGGTTCTTCATGTGGTTCCTGTTGTTTATCAAGTTCTTGCCATCGATGGCGATTTCCGAGCTGAAGGAGCTCTTGCCGCCGAAGCTCAAGCGCCAGCAGGAGGAGCTCGAGAGGGCGTCATGAGCAGGCAGAGGTACAGCCGATGAGCGCCGAGCTAATGGATGGCGGGGTCCGCGGGGTCTTCCTGACGCTGGACGAGGTAGCTGATGCCGTCAATGCGCTCGAGGACGGGGGCGTGGCGGCCGATGACATCACCGTGTACTCGCCGATCCCGACCCCCCATCTGGAGGATGCGATCGATCGTCCGGTCAGTCCGGTCCGCCTCATGACGTTGATCGGTGGATTCCTGGGAACGGTGACCGGTCTGTCGCTCACGCTCTGGACATTTTTCGCATGGGGACTGCGGGTGGGCGGGAAGTCGATCGCATCGTTGCCTGTAACGGTCATAATCATGTTCGAGCTTACGGTTTTGCTGGGCGGCCTGTTCACACTCGCTGGCGTTTTCATCTTCAGCCGCATTCCGGCCATGCACACCAAGCCGGGGTACCACCCTCGGTTTTCAAATGACCTGTTCGGGGTGTTCGTGCACACCGATGACGATGGCATGGCGCAACAAGCGAGCACGATCCTCGACCGTGTCGGGGCGGAGGCGATCGAGAGTGTGGCGTAGCCAACGCGGAATCGCGCTACTCTTCGCCGTCGCTGCCCTGGCAGGTTGCGATTGGTTCAGCACCATGAGCCGCACGCCGGCGATACAGCCGCACGAGGTGTTACCTCTCCAGCCGCCGGACCGATCGGTCGCGTTGGACGGGATGCCGCGGTTTGACCTCGCCACCGCCGACGATCTAACGAACCCGGTGCCGGCGGATGTCGCGTCGACAGCCAACGGTGAAGCGACGTTCGGTGACTTCTGTTTGGTGTGCCACGGTGAAGGGGGTCGAGGTGGGGGGCCGATGGAAGGCCAGTACCCGGCGATCCCGACGCTCACCACTGGACGGCTGAACGACTTCTCGGATGGCTACTTGTTCGCCCTTATCACGCAGGGTCGTGGGTTGATGCCGGGCTACGGCAGGATCCGGCGGCGGGCGCGTTGGGACCTCGTCAACTATCTCCGGACGCTGCCGGTCGAAGCGGCGCCAGCCGGAGCATCAGCCGCGGGGGCAGGGGGATCATGAGCCACGGGCGCGGCGAAACGTTGCTCAACGTCCAGGACCTGCTCGACCGGATGGTCGAGCGTCCTGGGGGGCGTCTGTACCCGCTGGCCGTCGGGCTGACGTTGATCGGCGTGGTCGGGTTCATCGCCGGGGTAATGACCGAACCGGCTAGGGCGTGGACTGCGCTGGTGTGGAATTGGGCGTTTTGGAGCGGTGTGTCGACGGGTGGAGCCATTCTGGTGGCGGCATCGACGATCGCCAGCGGCCGGTGGATTCGGTCGTTGCGTCGATTGGCCGAGTCGCTGACCGCATTCATGCCGGTCTCGTATGTGATCATGATCGTTCTGTTCTTTGGCCTCGGGCACGTGTACTCGTGGGTCGAGCATCCACCAGAGGTTAAGGCCGCCTATCTGAACCCCCGCTTTTTCGTCTTCCGTCAGTTGATCAGCGTCGGCATTGTCTACCTGTTGAGCCTGTCACTGGTGTATTGGTCGCTGCGCCCGGACCTGGGTCTGCTAAAAGAGCGCGTCGGCGGTTGGCGACGCGGGCTCTACGAGCGATTGACACGAAACTGGCAAGGACTGGACATCGAGCTCGAGCGCTCGATCTACAAGCGTGAGCGGCTGGCGCCTGCGGTGGTACTCGTCTGGGCTGCGGGTTGGACGGTTTGGGCCTGGGATTGGTTGATGTCGATCGATCCACATTGGTTTTCGACGCTATTCGGCGCGTGGATGTTCATGACCTACTTCCTGGCTGCGATCGGTGTCACCGCGGTGCTGGCGACATTTTTCCGGCGTTACCGTTCGTTTGTCGACATAATCGATCAACGGTCGCTCCACGACATCGGCAAGATGTTGTTCGCATTTACGATCTTTTGGACGTATCTGTTTTTTGCGCAGTATCTGGTGATCTGGTACGGCCGGTTACCGGAGGAGACCCATTTCATCGAGCAACGGTTGTGGCATGCCTACCAACCGATCGCGATCATCGTACTGCTAGGTGTCTTCCTGGTTCCGTTTCTGGGCCTTCTCGGCGTCAAGCCAAAGCGAACGCCCGCTTTGCTGCGGACCTTTGCCATGATAAGCCTGGTCGGGATCTGGTTTTTCCATCTGTTGATCATCGGCCCTGGTGTGTTTCCCGATTCGATCGCGCTCGGTGGGATCGAATTGGCGGTGGCGGCGGGTGTGCTGGGCGCGTTCATGCTGACCACGATGACCTTCTTCCGTGCCATGCCGAGCATTGCGATCGCCGCAGGTCTCCCGCCCGACCCCGAGACCGAAAAGTTGGCCGAGCTGACCGAGCCGCACCACCACTAAGACCGCCAGCCGGTTCGGCCGGGGTGATGGTCAACGCTAGATTCGAGTCCATGTCAACGGTTCGACTACGCCGATACACCAAGCTCGTGGCCGCCGCCACGTTTACGCTGCTGTTAGCTGGAGGGATGGTGACGAGCACCGGTTCGGGTCTCGCGGTGCCCGACTGGCCGCTCAGCTTTGGGCGTTTGATGCCCCCGATGCGGGGTGGGGTCCTGTATGAGCACGGGCACCGCATGGTAGCCACGCTCGTGGGGCTTTTGATCGTGATCGAGGCCGCTTGGCTGTGGCGGGCCGAGCCACGCCGGTGGGTAAAACGTCTGGGGTGGGGCGCCCTGGCGGGAGTCGTCGTACAGGGTCTCTTGGGTGGGCTAACGGTGCTCCTGCGACTCCCCGACTTGGTATCGATCGGACACGCCGTCTTGGCTGAGCTGGTGTTCGCGATGACGGTAGCGATCGCGGTCGCATGTTCGGCTGGCTGGCGACGTGCGCGAAGCGAAGATCGAGCGGTCGACGACGCTATACCGTCGACGTCGATTTTGGCGTCGGCTACCGCCGGTATCGTCCTCATCCAGATCGTGCTGGGCGCCGCAGTGCGTCACACCGGTGCCGGTCTCGCCATTCCCGATTTTCCGCTCGCCTACGGCCAACTCGTACCGCCGCTCGACTCTGGGCCCGTAGCGCTCCACTTCGCTCACCGCGTTGGGGCGTTGGTGGTGACGGCAGCAGTCGTCTTGGCTGGCTTGCGGATCTTCCGATCGGAGCCAGTCGAGTGGTACGTGGCTTGGCCGATGGTCGCCATGGTGGCGCTCGTCTGCGTCCAGATCGCGCTCGGCGGCTGGACTGTGTTGTCGTTCAAGGCGGCCGGCGTGGCCACCGCCCACCTCGGCGTTGGCGCGCTGCTGTGGGGCGTGGCGGTGGTGTTAGCAATGCGGACGGGTCGAACATGAACGACTATCTGATCCTCACGAAGGCACGCATTACCGGGTTAGTGCTTGTCACGACCACGGTAGGATTCGTGTTGGCGTCGTCGCAGAGCGTCGATCTGAGCCGGCTGGTGGTGCTACTCGTAGGGGTGGCAATGGCCTCGGGAGGCTCTGCGGCGCTGAACCAGTACCTCGAGCACGAGATCGACGCCCGGATGCGGCGCACCGAGTCGCGGCCGCTCCCGGCTGGCCGCATGGCGCTTGGTCACGGGTTGGCGGTCGGCGTGCTGTTGTCAGTGGCTGGTGTCGTCTGGCTCGTCATGGCCGTCAATCCGCTGACCGGTCTGCTCGCGTTGGCATCGAGTCTTCTCTACCTAGCGGTATACACGCCGCTCAAGACCCGAACCCCGCTCAACACGCTCGTCGGGGCGGTACCCGGCGCGATTCCACCCATGATGGGGTGGACGGCGGTGACCGGTGGGATCGACGCGGGTGCGTGGGCGCTGTTCGGTATCCTTTACCTGTGGCAGTTCCCGCATTTTCTGGCGATCGCATGGATCTATCGGGACGACTACGCCAGGGCGCGACTACCGATGTTGCCGGTCGTCGATCCCGATGGCGGTTCGACCGGGCGTCAGGTGGCGTTGTACTCGCTGGCCCTGCTCCCGGTGAGCTTGATTCCGACGTTATTGGGGCTGGCCGGACCGATCTACTTCTTTGGTGCGCTCGTGGCGGGTCTTGTCTTTTTGGGTTTCAGCTTGGCAATGACCGTGAGCCACGAGCGGGCCTCAGCTCGACGGCTCTTGTTGGCTTCGGTGACGTACCTGCCAATCCTGCTGATGCTCCTGCTCGTCGATCGCGCGGGCGGGCCCGGGCGGTGAATGCCGAGTCGGCACCCCCAGCGGTCCACGTCGAGCGCCTCGGACATCACTTTGGCTCCAAAGCAGCTCTCGTCGATGTATCGCTTCGTGTCGAGCGGGGCGAGCTCTTCGGTCTCGTTGGGCCCAACGGCGGTGGCAAGACGACGCTGCTCAAAGTGCTGTCGACGCTCATTCGCCCGGCCACTGGTGAGGCGCGCGTGGACGGCGTCGACGTGGTCGTTGACCCGGCCCGCGCCCGGCGCCGAATCGGGGTCGTGTTTCAACACCCGAGTCTTGACGAACAATTGACGCCACGCGAGAACCTTCGCCACCACGGTCACCTGCATGGTCTCAAGGGTCGGATGCTCGCAGAACGGATCGACCAGGAGCTGTCGATGGTTGGCGTCGCCGATCGGTCCGATGATCTCGTTCGAGTCTTATCCGGTGGCTTGAAGCGCCGGGTCGAGCTGGCCAAAGGATTGCTCCATCAGCCATCGGTGTTGCTTCTCGACGAGCCGACAGTAGGGCTCGATCCCGGCGGGCGGCGCGAGTTTTGGGACCACCTGCGAGGGCTGAAATCCACGCACGATGTGGCGATGCTCGTCGCGACCCATTTGATGGAGGAAGCTGAGGGTTGTGACCGAATAGCGATCGTCGATCGTGGGCGGCTGGTCGCGCTGGGCGCTCCTGATGGGCTGCGGGCGGAGATCCGTGGCGACGTAATCACGCTTGAGACGGATGATGCCGCCTGGCTCGCGTCAGCCGTTACCGAACAATTCAAAGCCGCAGCGACCATCGTAAACGGTCGAGTGAGGATTGAGCGTCCCGACGGAGCGGCTTTCGTACCCCGACTCGCCGAAGCGTTTCCCGGGCGCATCCGGTCCATTACCGTCGGGAGCCCGACGCTCGAGGACGTGTTCGTGCACCGCACCGGGCGCCAATTCGTAGACGGTGACGATGACTAGCTTCATTCTGCCGGCGACGACGCTGTGGTGGCGGGAGTGTGTCCGCTTCACCCGCGACCGTTCCCGAGCGCTGAGCACGATCGCCACTGCGCTGGTCTTCTGGACGCTGATAGGTTTTGGTCTCCGTGGATCGTTTGCTCCGACCGGCATGCCGATCGACGTGGGCGCGGTAGAGTATCTCTTCCCAGGAACGGTCATCTTCGTGGTCTTGCTGACCGCGATCGTGAGCACGTTCTCGCTGATTGAAGATCGGCGAGCGGGTTTTCTGCAGGGAGTCCTGGTCGCGCCGGTATCGCGCGGAGCGATCGTGTTGGGCAAGGTGCTCGGCGGTTCGACCGTGGCTCTGTTTCAGGGCGCGCTGGTTCTGCCGTTGGCTCTCATCGTAGGTGTTCCCGTCACGGTGAGCGGCTTGGCACTCGCATTGGCAGCGCTCTTCTGCCTGGCGTTCGCGCTCACCTCGCTGGGGTTCGTGCTCGCTTGGCGTATGGAGTCCATCCACGGGTTCCACGGCGTCGTCAACCTGATCCTCATGCCGATGTGGTTTCTCTCTGGCGCGCTGTTTCCGATCGCGGGGGCGGTCGGATGGCTCCAGACGATCGTGCGGTTGAACCCGGTCGCATACGGGTTGGTTTCATTTCGGAATGCACTATACGGGACCTCTACGGCCGAGTGGGTCGGACCCGGTTTGGCTTGGACGTTGACGATCGCGTTCGCGGTCGTGATGTTCGCCGCCGCGATAGGCTCCGTTCGGCGATGATCGACGCTTACCAACTGCCGCTCGTCAATGCGATGCTCAACGCGACCGCAGCAACGCTTGTCACGGCCGGTTACGTGTCGATCCGCCGGCGATGGGTCGCCGTCCACCGGGCATGCATGGTTGGCGCGCTGATGGTGTCGACACTGTTCCTGGCCTCCTACACTGCTTACCATTGGAGCGTCGGATCGGTCGCGTTTACCGCCCAGGGGTGGCCGCGTTGGGTGTACTATGCCATCCTTGTAACGCACATCCCGCTGGCCGCGGCGATCGTCCCGATGGCGTTGATCACTGCGGGACGGGCGGTTCGCGGACGGTTTGCCGCGCACGTCCGATTGGCACGCTGGACCGTGCCGGTTTGGCTCTATGTCTCGGTTACTGGAGTGCTAGTGTATATGATGATGTATCAATGGTTTCCATCCTCACAGCTGAAGTGATGTCGAGATGAGTGAACCGGTGTTTGCAGTGATCTACGCAGTCTTATGGGCGGTCCTGTTCGGCTTCCTGTTCCGGCTGGGGCGGCAGTCGGGTGAGCTCCAGCGCACCATTCGGCGCATCAAGCGCCATCTCCATAGCGGCTGGCCCGATCCGGAAGCCTGAAATCAAGTATATTCGCGCCGCCCGCGGGCGCGCCCTTAGCTCAACTGGATAGAGCGCCAGATTACGGATCTGGAGGCTGGGGGTTCGACTCCCTCAGGGCGCGCCACTTTGTCCAATTCGAGGCGAGCCGAAGCGATGGATGACTCGCACGATACGTGGATGCGGTTGGCCCTTGCAGCCGCGCGTAGCGCCGGCGAGCGCGGCGAAGTGCCCGTCGGCGCGGTGGTCGTGTGCGACGATCAGGTGATCGGCGAGGCCGGCAACCAAACGGAAGAGCTGCAGGACCCGACCGCCCACGCCGAGATGTTGGCGCTGCGGGTGGCTGCGGCCCACCTGGGTTCGTGGAGGCTGTCCGGAGCCACCCTGTACGTGACCCTTGAGCCGTGCGCGATGTGCGCTGGCGCCTCTGTGCTGGCGAGGATCGATCGGTTGGTGTTCGGGGCTGACGATCCCAAGGCCGGCATGTGCGGAAGTCTTGCCAACTTGGCCCAGGATCCGCGACTCAACCATCGAATCGAGATTGTGCGGAATGTACGATCGGGCGAATGCGGAGAGCTCTTGAAGACGTTCTTTCGAGGTCGCCGCTAGTTCCTGGAGCCCGCTGTCTACCCGCGTCGTCCGGTACCGATCACTCGGTACAGCAACAGGAGCCCCATTATCACTGGGAGCGCGTGCACCCAGCTGCCGCCGACCGAGAGTATGAGCCCGATCAGGTATAGTATGAGCAACACGAGGAGGGTGGTCCACAGCACGCCCGGAAGCTGAAACGAACGCCTCGGTGACGCAACGGTGTGGTTGAAATCCGGCATCACGGATGCGAGGTTTCGAGCCCTGTGGGAGGGGTGGCCGAGCGGTTGAAGGCGCCGGTCTCGAAAACCGGTATACGTTCATAGCGTATCGTGGGTTCGAATCCCACCCCCTCCGCCATTCCGCATGTTCGTCCAAAGTGGGGAGAAGACCCCCCTGCGAGAGGACGGTTTGTCAGGTTTGTTGTCTAGATTCTTGCGCCGCGACGGCTCCGGTGATGAAGGTCTCGATCCGATCCGTGACGAGATCCTGGGCGTCGAGCGTCTCGAACAAGAAGCCAGATCTCTGGCCGCTCGGCACGAGGTCAAGCGCGGCTTCCATCGCGGGCATCCCCTGCTGGCCCGGCTCGACGCCAACGCCAGGGCGCTTCGAGCCGCATACGGTGTCCTGACCGAAGCCGTCCAGCGGGATCAGGCGATCTCACCCGCTGCGGAGTGGTTGATCGACAACTTCTTCATCGTTGACGAGCAGGTCCGCGTCGTTCGCGACGCCCTGCCTGGCAGCTACTATCGACAACTGCCCAAGCTGGCTTCTGGGAATCTTCAGGGTCACCCGCGCAGCTACGCGCTAGGACAGTTGTTTGTAGCCCACACCGACAGTCGGTTCGATCCGTACCTGCTCGAGTGCGCGACTCGGGGTTACCAGCGGGAATTGCCGCTGACGATGGGTGAGCTGTGGGCGATACCGACCATGCTGCGGATGGCTCTGATTGAGAATCTGCGGCGAATCTCCGAACAAATTGTGGGTTCGAGGCTCGCTCGCTCGCGAGCCAACCAACTAGCTGATCAGTTGCTGGTCGCGGCCGGCCAAGGCGCTGACGAGCTGACCGCGGTTTTGCGACGCCACGAACGGCGACCGGTCGACTCACCGTTTGCGGTCGCTCTCGTACAGCGACTCCGCGACAGCGACCCAGCGGTGATGCCCGTCCTTGGATGGCTTGAGAAACGCCTGGGAGAAGAAAACCTCACGCCAGACGACGTCGTACGCCGCGAACACCTAAAACAGCTTTCCGCCCACGCAACGACGGTAAACCTGATCACGTCGATGCGCCGGGTCTCGGCCCACGATTGGAACGACTTCTTCGAGCGAGTCAGCCCGGTCGAACGCATCCTCCGCCGTGATCCAACCCGGATCTATCCACAAATGGACTTCGCGACTCGTGACACGTACCGACACGCGATCGAGGAGCTGGCACAAGGCAGCCAGTTGAACGAGCTAACGGTGGCAGAGCGGGTGCTTGAGAGAGCGAATCTCGCCAATCTACGTGGGTCACAATCACCGACCGAAGACGGAGACGTAGACCGGTATCTAGGATACCATTTGATCCGCGGTGGTCGGAACGGATTCGAAAAGGAGCTTGGTTTTAGAGCCCCCATCTCGCGCTGGGTCAGGCGCGCATTCTTGACGTTCGCGACGCTGGGTTACTTGGGCACATTGGCGATCGTCACTGGGTTGCTGATCACACTGCTGGTTTTGTACTCGGCCAAGCTTGGTGTGAGCTCAGCCGTGTTAGTGGTTCTGGCGGCGTTGTCAGTGATTCCGGCGAGTGATCTCGCGGTGGCCGTTCTTCACCGTGACATAGGTGAACTTCTGAGTCCGCGACGGTTGCCAAAACTGGATTTCCGCTCCGGCATTCCGGAGCAGTTCGGTTCTTTGATTGCGGTCCCGACGATGCTATCCAGCGAGGCCGACGCTCGCGACCAAGTCGAGCAGATCGAGCGCCATTATTTGGTAGGACCCCGCGGTCATGTCGCGCTCGCCCTGCTGTCCGACTGGGGTGACGCCGAAGTGGAGACGTTGAGCGATGACGACCTCGTGCTGGCCGCCGCTGCCGCCGGGATTAGCGAGCTGAACAACCGGTACGGCCCGCGATCGGATGGTGGCCCGAGGTTCCTGCTCCTACACCGGCGACGGGTGTGGAATGGGGGTGAGAGCCGGTGGATGGGTTGGGAGCGCAAGCGTGGTAAGATCCACGAGTTGAATCGTTTCCTCCGCGGGGCGCGCGACACCACGTTCATCGAACGACGTGATGGGCTCACCGACGTTCCCAAGAACGTAAAGTTCGTGATCACGTTGGACTCTGACACCCGGCTCCCGCTGGGCGCCGCGCAGCGCATGATCGGTGCGATGGCGCATCCCCTCAACCGACCTCGTTTTGATACGGCGACTGGGCGAGTCGAGGCGGGATACGGGATCCTTCAGCCACGAATCACACCGGTGCTACCGGCCGCGGGAGAGGTCTCCTGGTATCACCGGATTTTCTCCGGGCCGACCGGGATCGATCCGTACTCGGCCGCCGTTTCGGATGTGTATCAGGATTTGTTCAACGAAGCGTCCTACGTCGGAAAGGGCATCTACGATATCGACGCTTTCGAAGCTGCGCTGACGGATCGGGTTCCTGAGAATGCGCTGCTGTCTCATGACTTGTTCGAGGGCTCGTTTGCGCGCACAGGGCTGGTGAGCGACATCGAACTGTTCGACGACTTTCCGACCAATTACGAGACCAGCGTCCGGCGGGCACACCGTTGGGCAAGAGGTGACTGGCAACTGTTGCCATGGATTGTAGGTCAACCGCCGACTGTCAACGGTCAGCGACGAGACCTTTCCCTGCCGCTGATCAACCGATGGAAAATGGTTGACAACCTGCGCCGCACGCTATCTGCGCCGTCGACGTTCGCGCTGTTGGTCGCGGGATGGGCGTTGCTCCCACTCTCGCCATTGCTTTGGACCGGGTTTGTCGTCGCTACGATCGGCATGCCACAGGCGGTGCCGGTGTTGAGTGGGCTGTTGCCACGCCGACGTGGGATCGCGAAGCGCTCGCACATTCGCGACATCGTCAGCGATGCGGTCATGGCGACGGCTCGGGTCGGCTTGGCAGTAGTGTTTGTCGTCAACCGGGCGACGATCATGGTTGACGCGATCGCCCGCACACTGGTTCGGTTGGTATCTCGCCGTCGCTTGCTCGAATGGGTGACCGCGGCCCGAGCCGGCCGTGGAGTCGCGACAACGGTGGCGGAGATCTATCGGTCGATGTGGAGACCGATCACGCTCGCCGTGGGGGCAGCGATGGTGTTGGTACTGATCCGTCCAACCGCCCTGCTACTTGCGCTGCCCGTCATCTTGCTCTGGGTGTTGTCACCGGCGATCGCGTTGCGCCTCAGTAGACCTCGCGAAAGAGAACACGTAGCAACGATCGGTGCGTCGGAAGTGCGCACCCTTCGCACGGTCGGACGGCGCACGTGGCGATTCTTCGAAGTCGTTGTTGGAGCCGAAGACAATTGGTTGCCTCCGGACAACTTGCAGGAGGACCCAGAGCCACTGATCGCACACCGTACATCGCCCACCAACATCGGGATGTACGCGCTGTCAGTGGTCGCGGCTAGGGACTTCGGCTGGATCGGGACGCTCGAGCTCGAGGAACGGCTGCGACAGACGATGACGGCCCTCGAGAAGCTGGAACGGTTCAAAGGTCACTACTACAACTGGTACGACACGCAGAGGCTGGTGCCACTGGAGCCGCGGTACATCTCGACCGTTGATAGCGGAAACCTCGCCGGTCACCTGCTCACAGCGGCTGCAGCCTGTCGTGAGATTGTCTCTGAGCCGGCCGTTCGGGCGGTGGCATTCGACGGTGTAGCCGACGCCATCGAGCTGGTCAACGAGGCGGTGCGTACGCAGGGGCCCGTCGATCGATCGCAGACGGTCCTTCGGCAAGATCTCGAGTTGGCGTTGAAGGCGCTCGCCGAGGGACTGAACGGAACCGCCGAGACGCCCGTCGACCGGTCAGTCAGGCTGGCGACGCTCGATTCCACCGCTGACGAGCTGGTCGATGTCGCCGAGGCGCTGACTGCCGAGAGTGACGGATCGACACCGACCGAGCTACTGACATGGGCACGCGCCGCCCGGGACTCGATCAAGAGCCACCTAAGGGACTTGGAATGGCTGGTGCCGTGGGCACGGATGCTGGCGGATGGCGTACCGGAGACGCTCGCCTCACACCCCAAAGCGGCTGAAGGGTGGGAGAAGATCGAGCGGATGTTATCGGCCTCTCCGGTGGTCACGGAGTCGCAAGATCTGTGTCGGGAGGCGCGAGCGACGATCGCCGAGATCAAGATTCAGCTCGAATCGGGCGGCGGTGATGTGGTTGCCGACCGTTGGTTGAGCAAGCTCGACGGCGCCGTCGATGCCGGGTGTCAGCGAGCCACCGAGTTGACCCGTAACCTGCAAGCGTTCGCGGGTCGGGCAGATCAGCTCGCCGACGAAATGGAGTTCGATTTCCTGTATGACGAGACCCGACACCTGTTTCCCATCGGGTATCGGGTTTCGGAGGGGCGCCACGATAGCGGCTACTACGATCTGCTTGCTTCGGAGGCCCGGTTGGCGAGCCTGTTTGCGATCGCCAAGAGAGACGTTCCGGTAGAGCACTGGTTTCACCTCGGACGACCGGTCACACCGACCGGCCGGGGCTCGGCGCTGTTGTCGTGGTCGGGATCGATGTTCGAGTATCTGATGCCCTACCTCATTGTCGACGTAGCGCCTGGCACGCTGCTGGATCGAACCCAGCGGCTAGTCGTCGATCGTCAGATTCGGTATGGCCGAACGCGTGGCGTGCCGTGGGGTGTGTCGGAGTCAGCCTACAATGCCCGCGACTTGAATCTGAACTATCAGTACTCGCACTTCGGGGTTCCTGGACTCGGGTTGACCCGAGGGTTGAGTGAAGACCTCGTGGTGGCGCCGTACGCAACCGGGCTGGCCGTGATGGTCGACCCCAACGCCGCAGCCCGCAACTTCGAGCGATTGGCGGAGCACGGTGGGCTTGGCCTGCTGGGTTTTCACGAAGCCCTCGATTTCACACCCGAGCGGGTTCCAAAGGGGCAGTCGGTAGCGACCGTCAAGGCGCACATGGCCCACCATCAGGGGATGACAATCGTCGCCATCGACAACGCGCTGAACGATGGTGTCATGCGCCGCCGATTCCACTCTGTACCCATGATCAGCGCGAGCGAGCTGCTGCTGCAGGAGCGCATCCCGCGCGACGTTTCAGTGGCGCGCCCGCGGCCGGAAGAAGTCAGAGCGGCGCGTCATATCCGCGAGATCGTTCCACCCGTCGTGCGTCGCTTCCGGACACCGCACACGACGTACCCCCGCACGCATCTTCTGTCGAACGGCCGGTACAGCGTGATGGTCACTCACGCCGGTTCCGGCTACAGCCGCTGGAACGATATCGCGGTGACCCGATGGCGGGAGGATCCAACGCTCGATCCTTGGGGCGCGTTCGTGTATGTGCGGGATGTGGCCAGCGATGAAATGTGGTCGGTCGGGCATCAGCCAACCGCTGCCGAGCCCGATCACTACGAAGTTGGCTTCTCGGAGGACCGGGCCGAGTTCCAACGCCGGGATGGCGCCATGTGGACGTCGATGGAAGTCATCGTGTCACCTGAAGACGATGGCGAGCTGCGCCGGGTTACGATCAAGAACCTCGGTGGAGGAACGAAGGAGATCGAACTCACCAGTTACGCTGAGGTGGTACTGACGACCCCGCAAGCGGATATCGCACACCCGGCATTTCAGAAGCTATTCGTTCAAACCGAGTTTCTCCCGGCCTTCGGTGCGTTGCTGGCCACTCGCCGACCGCGCTCCGAGGACGAACGCGAAGTTTGGGTCGCGCATGTTATGACGATCGAGGGTGAGACCGTTGGCGGGCTGCAGTACGAGACCGATCGGGCCAGATTCCTCGATCGTGGGCATGGGGTGCGGAGCCCCGGCAGCGTTGCCAACGGGCGACCATTGTCCAACACGACGGGAGCCGTTCTGGATCCGATACTGAGCTTGCGGCGCACCGTGCGGCTGGGACCTGGGGAAACCGCGAGAGCCACGTTCTCGACGCTGGTGGCGGGGTCACGGGAATCGGCGTTGGCGCTGATCGACAAGTACGGCGAGGTGACGACGTTCGAGCGCGAGTCGGAGCTCGCCTGGACGCAGGCTCAGGTGCAGCTCCAACACCTCGGCATCGAGGCCGATGAAGCCCACCTCTTCCAACGGCTTGCAGGCCACATCATCTACTCGAGCCCGGCTTTGCGGCCGCCGCCCGCGGTGTTGGCCCGTAACGAACTGGGTCAGTCGACCCTCTGGTCGTACGGGATCTCGGGCGACCTGCCGATCGTCCTCGTACGGATCGATCAAATGCGCGACCGAGCTATCGTGCGGCAGCTCATTCGGGCGCACGAGTACTGGGGTTGGAAGGGGTTGGCAGTGGACGTCGTGGTGCTGAACGAGCACCCGGTCTCGTACGCCGAAGAGCTTCAGGAGTGGCTCGAGCGGAGCCTCCGGCTGAGCCAGTCGCGAGGCCGGCACGAGGCCCACGCGCGGCACGGGGAAGTCCACATCTTGCGCGTCGATCAGATGCCCGACGAGGACCGTGACCTGTTACTGGCTACCGCCCGGGTCGTGCTTCTCAGCCACCACGGTTCGTTGAGCGAGCAGCTCGAGAGCGTGGTCGAGCATGAACCGACGGCGGTTTTTGGATCGACGTCGACCAAGGCGCCTGCAGCGCCAGAATTTCCCCCGCCCAGACCGCGGCTCGCGTTCTTCAACGGTCTGGGAGGCTTCGCTGAGGGCGGTCGGGAGTACGTCACGATTCTCGGCGAGGGGCAGTGGACGCCGGCCCCCTGGATCAACGTGATCGCCAACCCAGGGTTCGGTTTTCACGTGTCGGAATCAGGATCCGGCTACACGTGGGCCTCGAATAGCCGCGAGAACCGGCTCACGCCGTGGTCCAACGATGCGGTCACAGACCCACCCGGCGAAGTGATCTACCTTCGCGATGAGGACACCGGCGAGATCTGGACGCCGACCCCGCTGCCGATACGCCAATCCTCGCCGTACGAAATCCACCACGGGCAGGGGTGGACGCGATTCGGGTTCCAGTGTCACGAGATTGCGACCGAACTCACCCAGTACGTCCCCGTCGATGATCCGATCAAGATCTCGCGCCTGGTCATCAGGAACTTGTCGGGTCAAAAGCGCAAGCTCTCGGTCACCGCGTACGTCGAATGGGTGCTGGGAGTCGAGCGGGAGCAGAACGCGTCGTCGATCGTGACCAGCGTTGATACCGAAACCCGTGCTTTGTTCGCCCAAAACTGGTGGAACGGCGAGTTCGCCGGCCGTGTCGCGTTCGCCGATCTGAGCGGTCAACAAGACGAGTGGACCGGGGATAGGACCGAGTTCCTGGGCCGCCACGGCACGCCGCGCGATCCGGCTGGCATGGCGTCGGTATCGAGCCTCTCAGGGCGGGTAGGCACAGGATTGGATCCGTGTGCTGCGCTGCGCCAGTATCTCGTTCTCGAGCCGGGGGCCAGCATCGAGGTCGTGTTCCTGCTCGGGCAGGGAGCCGACACCGAGCGGGCTCGAGCGCTGGTAGCCGAGTATCGGATCGCCAACCTCGACGCCGTATTGGACACGGTAGTCAAGCGCTGGGAGGACATTCTCGGCGCGTTGCAGGTTCGAACCCCCGATTACTCGATGTCGATCATGCTCAATCAGTGGCTGCTGTATCAAGCGCTGTCGTGCCGTGTCTGGGCGCGGTCCGCGTTCTATCAGTCGGGCGGGGCGTACGGATTCCGGGATCAACTCCAAGACGTGATGGCGCTCGTGGTCGCTGGGCGTGAAATCCCTCGACTCCACCTTCTACAGGCCGCGGCGCGTCAGTTTCCGGAGGGTGATGTCCAGCACTGGTGGCACCCCCCATCGGGTAGAGGAGTACGGACCCGAATCTCCGACGACCGGATTTGGCTGCCGTTCGTCCTTGTCCACTACCTCAACGTAACCGGTGACACCTCGATCTTAGACGAGAGCATACCGTTCCTGGAGGGCGCGGAGTTGCCCGAGGACGAAGTCGAGCAGTACTTCGAACCTACCGTGTCTGAAGAGAGCGCAAACTTGTACGAGCACTGCGCGCGCGCCCTTGACGTGAGCCTCGGAGTCGGCGCGCATGGTCTGCCGCTGATCGGTTCCGGCGACTGGAACGACGGCATGAATCGAGTCGGAGATCAGGGATGCGGGGAGAGCATTTGGTTGGCTTGGTTTCTTCACCTCGCGCTCGAGGGGTTCATTCCGATCGCTGAAGCCCGGGATGATCGTGAGCGCGTGGAGCGTTGGAACGCGTATCTCGATGCGCTCAAACCGGCAATCGCTGAACAGGGTTGGGACGGAGACTGGTATCGGCGCGCCTACTTCGACGACGGAACGCCGCTCGGTTCTGCGGCCAACGAAGAGTGCCGGATCGACTCGATCGCGCAGTCATGGGCGGTACTGTCGGGCATCGCCCGCAGCGATCGAGCGGAGCGCGCCATGATGGCGGTCGAGCAGCATTTGGTCAAACGCGGTGATGGACTGGTCTTGCTGTTTACCCCACCATTCGATAAGACACCCATGGACCCCGGCTACATCAAGGGGTACTTGCCAGGTGTTCGGGAAAACGGTGGCCAGTACACTCACGCCGCTATCTGGTCGGTGTTGGCCTTCGCTGAGCTGGGCGACGGAGACAAAGCGGCTGAACTCTTCTCGATCCTCAACCCGATCAACCATGCGAGCACGCGAGCGGGAATTTACCGTTACAAGGTCGAGCCCTACGTGGCTGTGGCCGATGTCTATGCCGAGCCACCTCATGTGGGTCGCGGAGGGTGGACGTGGTACACGGGTTCGGCCGGGTGGATGTATCGAGCCGGAGTAGAGTGGATCCTCGGATTTCGCCTCCGCGGTGAGACGCTCTATCTCGATCCGTGCATCCCGCGGGATTGGCCCAACTTCGAGTTGTCCTTTCGCTATCACTCAGCGCAGTACGAAGTGGTCGTGGAGAATCCCAATGGCGTCATGTACGGGGTGCAGGAGGTACGACTCGATGGCCGGGATCTCGAGCTCGACCACGACCGGGTGCACTCGCCGACGACGCAACGCGCCCGACCCGGGGCTGGGGCACGGATCGCTCTCGTCGACGATGAGGCGACGCACACCGTCGAAGTCGTTCTGGGCTAGATCCTTGTGCTGACTCAGTACTCAACGAACGATATCTTCCGGGTGTACGTGCGGAGAGGTGTCCGAGCGGTCGAAGGAGCGCGACTGGAAATCGCGTAGACGTTAACAGCGTCTCGCGGGTTCGAATCCCGCCCTCTCCGCCATCAATCTGTGAGGCGATCCATTGATCAGCTCTGAGAATAGGGCGGTGCCGGCGATCGTGATCCCGGCCTATCGCGCAGAATCGACGCTCTCGGCCGTGATCGAGCGCATTCCGGATGCGTTTTGGGAAACTGGATCGGTCATCATCGTGAATGATGCCAGCCCCGATCGAACCGGACAAGTGGCCCGCGAGCTGGCGGCCGACAACCCACGCATAGCGGTTGTGGATCACCGTGAGAACCGTGGTTATGGGGGAGCGTTGAAAAGCGGGCTTAGGGTGGCCTTGAATCGAGGTGCCGACGGCATCGCCATTGTTCACTCTGACGGGCAGTACGCGCCCGAGAAGGCTCTCGATCTTCTGGCCCCCGTCTTGCACGGTGATGCATGTATCGTTCAGGGATCTCGGCTACTGGAGGGTGGCGCACGAGGGGGAGGCATGCCTCTAACCCGGTACGTTCCAAACCGCGTGCTGACAACCATCGAGAACCTGGCGTTTGGTACCGGAATGAGAGAGTTCCATAGCGGATACATGGTATACTCTCGCGCTCTGCTGGAGCGGGTCCCATACGAGAGGCTACAGGACAACTACAATTTCGATGCGGAGATGATCTTGATGGCTCACCTGGCCGGGATGCGGTGCGTCGAGATCGCGATTCCCACTCGCTATGACGAACACAGTTCGAGCTTGTCGCCGATCCCGTACGGTCTCAACGTACTGCGAATGATCGGTCGTCATATCGCTGGTCACTATCGACGTCTCCTTGAAGAACACAGACGGGCCGCGGGTGCACCTATCGGATGATTTTCCACCTTCGGGACTACGTTCTCCATCCGCTGGCCATAAAGCGGTTCCATGACTTGCTAGGCGAATCTCAATACTGGTCGCCGGAACGTCGTCGCGGATGGGTGCAGGAGCGACTCGATCGGACACTACGACATGCCGTCCGGAACGTACCCTACTATCGAAAGACGCTGGGTCCATACGAGTCTGACTTCAACGAGATGGTTGACCGACTTGACATCAGCCCTCTACCCTCGATTACGAAGGAGATAGTGCGGAACAACTTTCGTGAGCTGTGCGCTGAGAACCTGAACGACTACGGCCCGGTGCCTACTCAAACCAGCGGGTCCACCGGAACGCCGACCAAGTTCTTCCTCGACCGGGAATCAAACATCACGCAGTTCGCTTCTATTTGGAGGGTGCTGAACTGGTCTGGGTATCGATTCGGGGACCGCTTCGCAGATCTGACCGGGTTTCTACCTAAGGACGACCGGCTATTCCGGTATGATCTGCAGTTGAACTGCTTGCACCTGTCGTCGTTCAACTTCAAGAAAGAAAATATGCCTCTGTACGCTCAGCGCTTGAAGAGGTTCAAACCGGTGCTGATCAAGGCCTACCCATCGGCACTGGAGTTGTTTTGTCGCTGGCTGAGAGAGTTGGGTCTCGATGATTATCGGCCGCCAAGCGTCCTCACGGCGGCGGAAACTCTTCTCGAGCATCAGAAGGCGATCATTCAGGATGTTCTGCGGTGCCCGGTGTTCGATTTCTACAATCAGAACGAGAGGGCGGCGCTCTTCAGCACGTGTGAAGAGGAGACCTACCACGTGCACGAGGAGTATTCGTTCGCGGAGATCCTGGATAGATCGACTAACGGCAACGAGTCTGGTGGGACCGGGGAAGTCGTTGGCACCACCTTTCACAATCAAGCGATGCCGCTAATCCGCTATCGAACGAACGACCTAGCTGAAAAGGTCGAACGCCCTTGCGGCTGCGGTCGAACCTATGGGGCCGTGAGAAACATCATTGGACGAATTGAAGACGTGGTCATCACGCCAGACGGGCGGCATGTGGGCCGGCTCGACGCCGCGTTTAAGGCTTCGCCCGGAGTGCGTCTTAGCCAGATAGTGCAGGATACCGTGGATGCTGTGGATGTAAGGATCGTGAAGGGTGTTTCATTTCAGCAGTCGGACGTGGATAAGATCGAAGATGGGCTGCGGGCCCGACTAGGAAACGAAATCGGGATACGCTTTGCTTTTGTCGACTCGATCCCTGCAGGCACGAACGGCAAGATACAATTTGTGATTTCTAAGCCTGGCCGTGAGTTGGCCTCGATGACCAATGATCGGTAGCTAAGCCAGTCCATGTGTGGGATTGTGGGAGCCGTGATTGACGAGGGGCAGGGTGCCGACCTGGTCAAGGAGATGAGGTCGTTGCTCAGCCATCGTGGTCCAGACGAGCCGGGTTTTTACTCAGACGCCGGAGTCTCACTCGGCTTTCGGCGGTTGAGCATCATCGATCCCAGCGCCGGGCACCAACCCGTGTTCAGCGAGGACGGGTCGATCGTGGTGCTCTGCAATGGTGAGATCTACAACCACGCCGATCATCGGAAAAACCTCGAGCAGAAGGGTCACGAGTTCAAGTCAGGCTCCGACGCAGAGGTCATCCCACACCTGTATCAGCAGTTGGGCCACGACTTTGCAAGTCGCCTTCACGGCATGTTTGCGATCTCACTCTATGATCGCGACAAAAGGCAGCTAGTCCTCGCGCGCGATCCAATCGGCATCAAGCCGTTGTACTACATGCAAACCTCCGAGGGTTTCTACTTCGCCTCGGAGATGAAGTGCTTCCTCCTGGTGCCCGAGTACTCTCCAGAAGTAGATCGGACTGCGCTCGATCGGCTTTTGACTTTCCGGCACATCCCCGGAGAGAATCGTCTACTCAGTGGTGTTCGAAGCCTACCACCAGGACATCTGTTAATCTACGATCTGAGCACGCGCACAGCTCGCACAGAATGTTATTACAGTATTCCGGATAGGGCTTCGCAGTCGCGGATCAGCATGGATGAAGCGGCCGCCGAAGTTGTGCGGCTATTCGACGACTCGGTGAGAGCGAGGCTCATGAGTGACGTCCCCCTGGGTGTAGCGCTGTCTGGAGGACTTGATTCTTCGGCGATAGCGGCCTCGGTCGCTATCCAGTCGGGACCACCGATAACATTCGCCGTGAATACTGGCGAGACGACAGATGACGTTGAGTGTGCGCGGCTGGTTGCGGAACGTTACAAGACCGATCACCACGAGCTCCACATGGTGCCGGAAGACATGCACTCAGTGGTGCCCACCGTGATGTGGCATGTCGAGGAGCCTTTCGGTATTGCCGAGGTACCCTCCTATTACCTGGGAATGGCGGCCGCCAAGTACGTCAAAGTGTTGCTTTCCGGTGACGGCGCGGACGAGCTGTTTGGGGGCTACTCTAGATTTCAGCCAATCAATATGATGCCGTTCCTGCCGAAGTCCGTCCTGAAATGGGGCTATGTGAGAGGTGTAAACGGACTCACGAAACGCGAGCGAAGACGTCTCTACGGGCCGGCCCAGAGGTCTTATCTGGGGCCCGATTCGAACGTAAAGCTCGACGCGTCCCTTGATCGAACGGGAGGTACCGTTCTCGATCGGGTCTTGCGCTACGAGTTGGCAGTTCAGCTTCCACAGTATCAGCTGACGCGTCTCGACAAGATGACGATGGCACACAGCGTGGAGACACGTGTACCGTTCCTCGACACAAACCTCGTTGCCTATGTGGCGAACCTCTCTTCGAGACTGAAGGTCCGCGGCATCCGTGAGAAACTCCTTCTGAAACGTGCGATGGCGGACCGCCTACCAGCTCGGGTGATACAGCGTCGAAAGCTTGGTCTCACGGCCCCGGCAAAGCGACTCCTTCGCGGTGACTCGGGTGACTTCTACCGTCAGCAATTGAGCGCCGGCCGCTCGACGTTGGATCACTACTTTTCATCGTCAGCGATCGACCGCGTGTTCTCTTCCGTAGGTCGCGGTTTCCTGAGCCTGCCAGAGCAGAAGTTGTTTCAACTTTACTCATTCTTGAAATGGCACCAGATCTTCATCGAGGGCGAGCGGCCGGCTCGAGCGGAGACGCTCGAGCCTGGACCAGGTACCCCTCGGGATCCTCGATTGGTGGGAGGTGTCCCGTCATGATCCTTGTTACTGGTGGTGCCGGTGTCATGGGCACCGAACTCGTCAAGGGATTGATCGAACGGGGGTTCGAGGTCCGTGTGTTGGACCGTCCGGGAACTTCGATCGAGGGTGTAGACGTTGAGTTGCGTCACGGCGACGTAAGTGATCCGAAGACGCTCGAAGGGGCGTTCGAAGGCGTAGATATGGTGTACCATTTGGCAGCGGTGATTATCGCCCACGATCCGAAAGTGTTTCAAATCGTCAATACTGGAGGAACCCGCAACATGGTTGAAGGGGCGATCGCAGCGGGTGTTAAGCACTTCGTGTTCGTCTCGTCAGCGTCGGTTTTGTATCCGTTTACGACTCCGTACTCAGAGTCAAAACGCGAGTGCGAGCGGATCGTCAGCTCACAAACGGCGATGAAATACACGATCATTCGTCCCACCCTTGCCTATAACGAGCACGGCGGGCTCGAGTTCAGGATGTTCCTCGACTACTTGGAGCAGTTCCCGATAGTCCCGTTCATTGGCACCGGGAAGTCGCTCAAGAACCCGGTTCATGTCGACGACCTGCTGAAGGGGTTCCTCGCCGTGGCGGGGAACCCTCAGGCTCTCGACAAGACGTACAACTTCAGCGGGGGCGAATCAATCCCCATTTGGGACCTGGCCAAGCTCATGTTGAAACATCGCGGCAAGCAACGGCCGTTCGTTCCGATTCCGATATGGGCGTGCAGAGTGATGGCCAAGGGCATGGCGCTGGTAATGGAGAAACCGCCGCTGACATGGAACGTCATCGCGGGGATCATCCAAGACGCCAACCTCGACCACTCGGATGCGACTCGGGATCTGGGATACGAACCGATCGGAATCCGTCAAGGCCTGGAGCAGATCTGGCCAGTTAAGTAGGGTGTGTTAGGCAGCGTCCGTTCGCTGTCCGACCGCGTAGAGCAACCCCAGCAGAATCCCACTCCCGAGAACGATCGAGATCCACGGTGAGAGACCGTAGGCGGTAGGGATGTCGCCGATCAACATACCGACGACGCCAACCGCCAACGCATATGGAATCTGAGTTCGCACGTGGTCGATGTGGTCCGAGCTGGTTGCCATGCTGGAGAGGATCGTGGTGTCTGAGATCGGCGAGCAGTGATCGCCCCACACCGCCCCTGCCAGCACCCCCGACACGGCCCCGACGAGAACGGTGTGCGCGGCCGATGCCGCCAATCCGGCGTCCGCCGCCAGCGCCACCGCGAGGGGCACAACGACTGGCATCATGATCGCCATCGTTCCCCACGACGTTCCGGTGGCGAAAGAGATAAAGGCACACATGACGAACACCAGCACCGGGAGCAGCCGCGGGTCGAGGTTCCCGGTCAACAAATTGACGACGTAGCCGGCTGTGTGAATGTCCACGGTGATCGAGCCGATCGACCAGGCGAGCGTCAGTACGATGCAGGCGAACAGCATCGCCTTCAGTCCTGCGACCCACGCGTCCATCGTTTCCTCGAGGTTCAGAATTCTCTGTGAGAGCGTCATGACTGCCGCCACCACGCAGGCCGCAAACGAACCCCAGATGAGCGATGAGAATGAGTTCCCGTTGGCGACGACGTTCTGAAGGCCGAGGTCGGGATCACCCGCTGCCAGCACCGCTTCGCGGCCGGTTATGTACATGCCAATCAGAGTGATCGCCGCCACGGTGCCGATCGGTACGAGCGCGTTCCACCAATGGCGTGGCCTGCCTTCGATGGGATTCAAGATCTCGGCGTCGAAGTCACTCGCGGGGTTGGCGCCTTCGCGCAAGACCTTTCCCTCCCTATGGGCGCGCAGCTCGGCCGCCAGCATCGGTCCGTAATCGCGATTCGTCACGATCACCATGAAGACGAAAACCAACGCCAGGATCGGATAGAACCGGTACGGGATGCTCTGGACAAACAAGACATACGGCTCGACACCCAGATTGAGCGGCTCCAGCGCGCTGTCGATCAACCCAACCTCGAAGCCGATCCAACCGCCGATTAGCGCGATCGATGCCACCGGCGCGGCGGTCGAGTCGACGATGTAGGCGAGTTTTTCGCGGCTGATATTGAGACCGTCGGTTACCGGGCGCATCGTGCTGCCGACGATCAGCGTATTCGAGTAGTCGTCGAAGAAGATCAACAGCCCCATGACGTACGCTGCCAGCTGCCCTCGGATGGGGCCCACCGCATGCCGCGTAATCGAGTCGACGACACCATGGGTACCGCCGTTGCGGCTGATGATGCCGACCATGCCTCCCAGCAGAAAGGTGAATATCAGGATCTGAGCGTTGTTGGGGTCAGTGATCGCCTCGACGATGTACTTGTCGATCGTCCGCACTATCGCGGTCAGCGGGTTCCAATTGTAGATGAACAGCGCCCCGAGCCAGACACCCGCCAGGAGCGAAATCACGACCTGTCGAAAAAGCAGCGCGAACGTGATGGCGATGAGCGAAGGCAAAACTGACAGCCAGCCCGGTAGAACGCGTGTCTGCGCAGTGGTTGACCCTGCCGGCGTCTCCAACGTCACCCCGATACCGGGTCGCTCGAGCGCGAGGCCCGCTACCTTGATTGAATCGCCGCCGGCCACCGTGCCGCGGCTAACGGGTTGGGCCGCGCCCGCTATGGTGACGGTGAACGAGAGGCTGTCTCCGGCGGCAGTCCCGTCGGCTACGACCCACCCCTCGAACGGGACTCCCTCCAAGACTACCCTTGGTAGCTCGAGCCGCGCCTGGCCGGTGGTGGGTCGATCTTGTGCGAGCACCGTGGAAGCGGTGCAAGCCAAACCGATCGCGATCGCGAGAACCGGTTTCACCAAGACGGTCTCCGTTTGGAAGATCGAGGGGTCCCCCCAAACTAACCGCGAGAAGCGTTCAGGAAAGCCCCACCGGCGATTTTGTTGACACCCCAGCATCCTGGATCGTAGGTTCGGCTCTGCCTTTCAAAAGGGCCGCGAGCCGGACCGACAACACCACACACAGGAGGCGCGGTTGGGGACCGTGATCATGGACGCGCAGGCGATTGACCGTGCGCTGACGCGGATCGCCCACGAGATCATAGAAGAGACCAGCGGCGTGGAAGACCTGGCGATCGTCGGCATTCAGCGCCGCGGGGTACAGCTTGCGGAGCACATCGCGACGGAGATCGAACGCACAGAGGGAAAGTCGCCGCTAAAGGGTGTGATGGACATCACGCTCTACCGGGATGACCTCCAGGCGATCGGCGACCAAGCGGTGGTCGAGAAGACTGAGATCCCGTTCAAGGTAGAAGGCAAGGTCATCGTGCTCGTCGACGACGTCCTCTACACCGGGCGAACTGTTCGTGCCGCGCTCAACGAGATCATGGATTTCGGTCGCCCGCGTCGGGTCATGCTCGCCGTGTTGGTCGATCGCGGTCACCGTGAGATCCCGATTCGGGCGGACTTCGTCGGGAAGAACGTGCCAACCTCAAAGAGTCAGCAGATCAAAGTCAAAGTCCAGGAGCTCGACGGGACGCGCTCCGTAGACTTGGTGGAAAGGGAAGAGGCCGACAGCTGACGTTTTGCCGCAAGGACCTGCTCGGCCTGGCCGGCCTGTCGGCCGAGGAGATCACGGACCTTCTCGACCGCGGCGAGCGCATGCTGGGATCGACCGCGCCGAGCGGTCGTGTCGCCGCTGCTCTGTCCGTAGCCAACCTCATCCTCGAGCCTTCGACCCGGACCCGCTGTTCGTTCGAGCTGGCTGAACAACGGTTAAAGATCGAACGGGTGACGGTGAGCGAGGGGTCGAGCCTCGCGAAGGGTGAGACGCTGTTCGACACGGCGCGGACGTTGGCCGCGATGGGCGTAAACACGTTCGTGCTCCGTCATCCCAAGGTCGGTGCGCCGGAACGCCTGGCGGCCGCTATGCCGAATGCCCACGTCGTCAACGCTGGCGATGGGACCGGTGAACACCCGACACAGGCGCTACTCGACTTGTTGACTCTGCGCCGGTACTGGGGGTCGGTCGAGGGGCGCACGGTGTTGATCGTCGGTGACATCGTCCACAGTCGTGTGGCTCGATCGAATTATCATGGCTTGATCGCGCTGGAAGGATCGGTCGTTTTCTGCGGACCGGAGTCGTTTCTGCCGTCACCCGAAGAGTTTCCAGAAGCAACGCTGAGTTCGGACCTGGACGCTGCGCTCGAGCACTGCGACGCGGTTATGGCGCTTCGGATTCAGAGCGAGCGATTGGCCGAGAGCGAAGCCTGTCCGGACGTGGCGACGTTCAGAAAAAAGTATGGCATGACCGTCGATCGACTGGAGCGCTTGGGTAGCGATGTCCCGGTGCTTCATCCGGGACCCTTCAACCGTGATGTCGAAATCGACGGCGCTGTGGCTGACTCGGATCGGGCTCTGATATGGCCCCAGGTGACGGCAGGCGTCGCGATCCGAATGGGACTGCTGGCGCGGTTGGCCGAAGTCCGCGGAGAGCTCGGGCTGGGGTCGTCTTGAGCGATGGACCGTCTGGCATTGTGTTGCGCGGCGGGCGCGTGCTCGACCCAAGCTCCGGGCACGACGAGATCGCCGACGTGAGGATAACGGGTGACACCGTGACCGCGATCGAGAAACACGTCGAGCCCGAGAGTCGCGATCTCGTGATCGAGCTCGATGGCATGTTGGTAACGCCGGGCCTAGTCGATCCGCACGTTCACCTGCGTGAGCCCGGTGGGGAGGCGAAAGAGACGATCGCTACAGGCGCAGCGGCTGGCGCGGCCGGAGGCTTCACGACGATTTGCGCGATGCCCAACACCGATCCCGTGGTCGACACTGCGGAGCGCGTACGCCGCGTGATCGAGCGCGGGCGATCGGCGCGCATGGCGCGGGTCTTGCCGATCGGTGCCGCGACTCGAGCGTCGGCAGGTGAGACACCGACGGACGCTCGGTCACTCGCGGCTGCGGGCGCGGTCGCCCTATCGGACGACGGTCAACCGATCGCCACCGCTGAGATGTTGGGTCGGGTGCTGACTAGTGCCGCTCGGGTCGGACTGGCAGTCGCCGACCACTGCGAGGATCTGCGCTTGTCTCTTGGGGGTGTCGTTCGCGCCGGCCAGGTGGCCGACCGGCTCGGCGTTCGTGGTATCCCGCCCGAGGCGGAGAGCGCGGGGGTCGAGCGCGACCTCGAGGTCCTGGCGCGCGTAGGGGGGCGGCTCCACCTATGTCACCTGTCGACCGCCGAGTCGGTGCGGCTGGTTCGCGAGGCCAAGCAGGCTGGACTTCCTGTCACCGCCGAAGCGTGCCCGCACCACCTGACGCTGACCGTCGATTGCGCCGAGACACATGGATCGATCGCGAAGATGAACCCACCGCTGGCTGAGACTGGGGATCGGGAAGCGCTCGTAGAGGCGTTGGCCGATGGAACGATCGATTGCATCGCCACCGATCACGCACCACATACCGAGGCGGAGAAGGCGCGTGAGCTGGGCGAAGCGCCGTTCGGTGTGATCGGTCTCGAAACCGCGTTTGGTGTCGTCTACACGGAACTTGTGGAGAGAGGCGCTGTCGCCCTCAGAACGTTGCTCGATCGGATGACGGTCGGACCGGCGCGCGTCTTTGGTCTCGAGCGTGGCCGGATCAAAGTCGGTGCACCCGCCGATGTGGCGGTCTTCGACCTGGAGCAGGAGTGGAAGGTCGAGCCAGAAGAGTTTCGGTCCAAGGCGCGCAACACACCATGGGCCGGGGCCATGCTTCGGGGTCAACCCAAATTGACGATCGTTGCCGGTGAAATCGTGTTCGATGGTCGCTGACTTGTTCGAACCGTATCGGAAGCGGGTGTTCTGCGCCGATCTCGATTCTGGCGAGCGGGTCGACGAGGTCTTTTGTGTCACCCGGACCAACCGCAAGATGGGGCGCAACGGTCCGTTCCTGTCACTCGAGTTCGCCGATCGATCGGGCCGGATACCGGGTGTCGCCTGGGACAACGCCGACGCGCTGGCTGTGACACTGGTCGAGGGCGCCTTCGCTCGTGTCCGCGGCGTGGTGACCGATTACCGTGGCCAACCCCAGATTCAGGTCGAGGCCGCTGAGCCCGCGCCACAAGTCGACCCCGCCGAGTACCTGCCGCGTGCGCCGGTGTCTGGGAGCGAATCGGTGACCGCCATCCGCCGGTTAGCCGGGTCGATCACCGAGCCTTTTCTCAAACAGCTCGTCATGGAGTTGCTCGGCGATCCGCACTTTGTCGAGCACTTTTCAGCCGCGCCAGCCGCCAAAGTCAACCACCACGCCTACGTCGGTGGTTTGGCGGAGCACACGCAGTCGGTCATGGATCTTTGCGAGCTGGCGGCCGGACACTACCCCGATCTCGACCGTGATTTGTTGCTGGCTGGTGCGTTCCTGCACGATCTCGGCAAGGTCGACGAGCTAGCCGTCGAGCCTGGTTTTCCTTACACGGAGGCTGGTTCTTTGCTCGGTCACATCGCGCTGGGATACGCGTTTATCCGCGAGCGGATAGCGAGGGTCGATGGATTCCCGGCGGATCTGGCGACGGACGTCCTGCATTTGGTGCTGAGCCACCAAGGTGAACTCGAGTGGGGCAGCCCGGTCAAGCCACAGACGCTGGAGGCGATCGTGCTCCATCATCTGGACAACCTCGATTCCAAGGTCACCTCGGCTCGTGCGCATCTCGATGTCGCCGCTGGCAGCCGCACGGGGTACATCCGGTCGCTTCAGCGCTCGCTATTCCGTCGGCCTCCGGAGGTGCAGTAACGCGGGGTCGCCGGGCTCCGCACCGGGGTATATTCCCATCCATGAGACAGGCAGGATCACCGTCGTCGAGCTGTCCGATGATTGAGCTCATCTGCCGCAAAACCTGATCGACGTGCCGCAAGGCGGTCGCCTTGTTGGACCAACACGGAATCGCGTACCGGTATCGCGAATACACTATAGAAACGCTCAGCGAGACCGAGATCCGTGACGTACTTCGGAAGCTGAATGCAACGCCGGTCGACGTGTTGCGAAAGCGAGATCCGGCGTACCGCCGGTTGGGGCTGACCGGCGAGGAGTCGGACGCCGAGCTCATTGGGCTCATGGCTGCCAACCCGACCCTTGTCGAGCGGCCGATCGGGATGGCGGGAGAGCGCGCGGTGGTCGGACGGCCGCCCGAGAAACTGCTTGATCTCGTGTAGCGTACAGGGCTGCCGGACAAACACTTACAGAGGGCGTGAGAATGGGCAAGGACGAGAGATCAGAGAAGGATTGGCGCGGGCAGCTGACCCCCGCGCAGTATCGGGTGACGCGCGAGAAGGGGACCGAGCGCGCGTTCACTGGCGAGTACAACGAGCACAAAAGGGGGGGTACCTACGTCTGTATCTGTTGCGGGGACTCGTTGTTCGACTCCGACGACAAGTATGACTCCGGTAGCGGGTGGCCAAGCTTCACGCGGCCCAACGAGGAGAACGTCTCGACGGCGCCTGATGACAGCCTTCTGATGCACCGGACCGAGGTTCTGTGCACCAACTGTGACTCTCACTTGGGGCACGTGTTCGATGATGGCCCCCAGCCGACCGGACAGCGTTACTGCATCAACTCGGCGGCGCTCGACTTCAAGCCACGGGCGGACGAGGACGACTAGTGTCTGCCGATCGCTTCGACATCGTGATCGTTGGAAGCGGACCCGGCGGGTACGTGGCGGCCATCCGCGCTGGACAACTCGGTCTAAAGACAGCGCTGATAGAGAAGGACCCGTTCCAGGGCGGTACGTGTCTGCATCGGGGCTGTATCCCGACCAAGGCGCTGCTCGAGAATGCGAGTCGATACCGGGATCTGCTCGAGGCTTCCGAGTTCGGTTTGTCGGTTGGTGAAGTCGAGATCGATTGGGCCCGGATTCAAGCCCGGAAGGATGGCGTCGTCCGACAGCTGTCCCGGGGCGTGGCGGGCTTGCTCAAGAAACAGAACGTGGAGGTGGTCACGGGCTGGGCGCGGGTCATGAACCCGGGCACGGTGGGGATCTACGAGAAGACCGAGTATGGACGGATCGGTTTGGACAGAGGACCCGTCCGAACGATCTCTGCGGATCATATCGTGCTGGCGACGGGATCAGTTCCGCGGGAAATCGGATCGGTGCCGTTCGACGGTCGGCGGATCATCAGCTCCGATCATGTCCTCGAGCTCGAGACGCTTCCCGAGTCGATGGTGATCGTTGGGGCTGGGGCGGTGGGTGTCGAGTTCGCCTCGATCTTCCACCGGTTTGGAACCCGGGTTACGCTGGTTGAGGCGCTGCCGCGATTGCTGCCGATCGAGGATCACGACGTATCTGCCGAGCTGGCCCGTTCTTTTGGCCGGCAGGGGATAGAAGTTCGAACAGATACGCCGCTGACAGGCGCCAAGCCCGTGGACGGGGGAGTCGAGGTCACGCTGGGAAGCGAGTTGTTGACCGCCAATCTCGTCCTGATCGCGATCGGGAGAGCCCCAGTGACCGAGGGCGTCGGGCTCGAGAACCTCCGGGTCGAAACGAACGACGGGTACATCGTCGTCGACGAGTACTGCGAGACTGGGGAGCCCGGCGTCTATGCGATTGGCGACGTCAACCCCACGCCTTGGCTGGCTCATGTGGCGTCGATGGAGGGGGTTATGGTCGTCGAGCGGATCGCCGGACACGACGTGCAACCAGTGCCCTATGCGGAGACCCCCAACTGCACCTACTGCGAGCCCGAGGTGGCGAGTGTCGGGCTCACCGAGAACGACGCGGGGGACCAGGGTTTTGACGTTCGTACAGGCAGCTTCCCGTTTCTAGCCAGCGGGCGGGCTCAGATCGCCGGGCACACCGACGGCTTCGTCAAGATCGTCGCTGACGCCCGCTACGACGAAGTCCTCGGCATCCACATCATCGGTCACAAGGCGACCGAGCTGATCGCGGAGGCGTCTGCGATCCTTCGTTTGGAAGGCACAGTCGCCGAGCTCATCCACACGATTCACGCTCATCCGACGCTCTCGGAGAGCGTTCACGAAGCCGCTCACGCTGTGTACGGGGAGGCGATCCACTATTGACCCCCTCAACACCAGAGACATACTCGATTCAATTCGAAACCACGAAAGGTTCGTTCACGGTCCAGGTTCGCCCCGAGCTCGCTCCGCTAGGGGCTGATCGGCTGCATGAACTCGTTGTTGCGCAGTTCTTTGACCGTGTCCGATTCTTCCGTGTCATCGACGGTTTCATGGCCCAGTTCGGGATCGCGGCGAACCCAAGGGTCGACGACAAGTGGCGGAAAGCACGGATCGCCGACGATCCGGTCGTCGGGAGCAATACTCGAGGCGCGCTTACCTTCGCCAATGCGGGACCAAGTACGCGCACGACGCAGCTGTTCATCAATTACCGTGACAACTCGCAGCTCGATCGGCTCGGCTTCGCACCGCTCGGTGAGGTTGTCTCTGGGATGGATGTCGTTGATCGGCTGCACGCCGGCTACGGCGAGGGAGCACCGAAGGGGAACGGCCCCCGGCAAGATCGAATCCACACCGAGGGCAACGCCTATCTGGAGCGGGAGTTCCCCAAACTTGATTACATCCACAGCGCTCGAATCTTGAATCCTACCGAGGCTTGACTGCCTGACTCGCGATTCGGGCTACCGCCGCGCCGATGTCGACCAGTGGCTCGGCATCTGCTGGGATGTCGTGTCTCCATGCCAAGTACGCCGGTTCGTTGAACACGACGCGCACCATGCCTCCGGCTTCGCCGCCCCGTTCCTGCCAAATGAGCAGCTTGGCTGGCAGATCTATGGCCGCGGTTGGTGCCATCGCGATCAAGGGGGTTCCGGCTTCCGCGCGTCCGAAGATCAGGACCGTGCTTGGCGCTAGGTCGAGACCGGCCTTTTGGGCGGCTGCAGAATGGTCCACTCGTGCGATAATCGCCAACCCTTCGTCGTTGACGGCGGCTTCCGCCTGGGCCAGCGTTTTCTCAAACGAGTTGGCGCTGACCAGCACGCGGAGACCGACATCGTCGCCGAAGGCGGTGGTGCCACCCGTTGATGCGACGGCGGTCGAGTCCGTCACCGACGGCGGCGCTTCGCGCATATCGTCACTAGTGCCAGAACAGCCAACGACGATCGGGGCAGCGACAATCAGACACCGAAGCCTTCTTCGCATCGAACCCTCCCCTTCTATTGACGATTTGTTGAATAGCATGTTTGATCAGAACCTTATGATATCTTGCAGTGTCGGGCTTGTGCCACCCGTTTCCGTCCCTGTTTCGGACGCCGGGATACGTTATCTTCGCGTCCGCCGGCTGACGAAGATGAGCCCCCTGACTGACGGAGACCCGCATGGCGGCGCGTGGCGTTCTCATGGTGGAGCCGATCGGGTTCGCATCAAACCCCGAGACGAAGAGCGATAACACTTTCCAACAGGCTGCGACCGAAGGCTGGCGCGAGAGTGTCGAGGCCAGTGCCAGAGCCGAGTTTCGCGAGCTCCGCGATGCGTTGATCGGTCGGGATGTCGAAGTCGTCAGTTTCGCCGCAGAACGTGAGGGCTCCCCAGACGCGACTTTTCCCAACAACTGGTTCAGCACTCACCACGGAGGACGAGTCGTTCTCTATCCGCTCAAAGCCGAGAATCGCCGTCAGGAGAGAAGGCCGGAAATCGTGGCTTATTTGAACGCTCGCTACGATGAGATCATCGATCTGTCATCAGCGGAGGAGGAGGGCCGGTTCCTGGAAGGAACGGGTAGCCTCGTGATCGATGACCGCGAGCGGCTCGTCTATGCCAGCGAATCGCCGCGGACGCATAGCGACCTGGTGCACGAGTGGTGCCGGCTGTTCGATTTCACGCCGGTTCTATTCAAGAGTCATGGTCGCAACGGAAGAACGGTCTACCACACCAATGTGTTATTGAGTCTAGGTTTGGATTTCGCAGTCGTCTGCCTTGAAGCTGTTGATCCGCTAAGTCGCGATGACCTGCGCGCGAGAATCGTGGATTCGGGCCGCGAGTTGATCGATATCACGCTCGATCAAATGCACGAATTCTGCGGGAATGTGCTGGAGCTGGAAAACTCTCGTGGTGATCGATTGGTGGTCGGCTCCAACCGAGCGGGTCGGGCGTTCACCGATGAGCAGCGATCGACGATCCAGAAATACGCCGATTTCGTTTCCGTTTCGTTGAATACGATCGAAAAGCACGGCGGCGGTAGCGCACGCTGCATGCTGGCTGAACTCAACTGACCAGGAGCGTAGATGGAAACCTTTCAACGTTTGGTCGACCTACTGGGGAGTATCGTTTGGGAGTCGGGGATCCCGGTTCAGGGCGAAACGATACCGTTCGTCGTCATCGCGCTCCTCGGCGTTGGGATCTACCTGACGCTCTATCTGGGATTCATACAAGTCCGCCGACTCGGTCACGGGTTTGCGGTGACCAGCGGCCGGTACGACGATCCGAACGAGCCCGGTGACGTCTCGCACTTCCAGGCACTTACCACCGCGCTATCTGCCACTGTTGGGATAGGCAACATCGCTGGTGTTGCGATCGCGATCCATTTCGGTGGACCCGGAGCGGTCTTCTGGATGTGGGTTACGGCGTTCCTGGGCATGGCAACCAAGTACACCGAGGTCACCCTGGCCCAGAAGTTCCGGTCGGTCACAGCGCCGGATCTGGACGCTCACAAGTGGGAGGGCACGGTCGCCGGCGGTCCGATGTACTACATCGAACGCGGACTAGGCTCGAAGTGGAAGCCGTTGGCGGTGTTCTTCGCGGCGATTCTGGCGATCACGGCGTTCTTTACCGGTAACGCGATTCAGGCCAACACCGTTGCCGACACGATGCTCACGACCTACGACATCCCCGTATGGATCACCGGGTTGGTGACTGCAGGAATCGTAGCAATGGTGATCATTGGTGGGATCACCCGAATCGGGAAAGTGACCGGTATCATGGCTCCGGTCATGGCGGCGATCTACGTCACCGGGGCGTTGATCATCCTGCTCGCCAACGCTGGTGAGATCCTGCCGGGCCTCAAGCTCATCTTGACCGAGGCGTTCAATCCGACAGCAGGGGTAGCCGGGACCGGAGTGGGCGCATTCCTTGTCACGATGATGTGGGGTGTCCGTCGAGGTCTGTTCAGCAACGAGGCCGGTCAGGGCTCAGCCCCGATCGCTCACGCGGCTGCCAAAACTGATGAGCCGGTGTCAGAGGGGGTTGTAGCACTACTCGAACCGTTTATCGACACGATCATCATCTGCACGATGACCGCGCTGGTCATCATCACGACCGGAGTGTGGAACGAGGCCGTGCCGACCGAGATTACGCTCTCGGGAGGAGATCTATCGTACGTAGCCCAGAGCGAGGCGGGTGGCTTCGAAAGCGTCGGCGCTCCGGCTGAGATTCAGGTCGAGAACGGTGAGCCTGTCGCGACGACGGGTCAAGCGATGATCGCGTGGCACGAAGTGGCGGTTTTGGAGCTCTTCACCGATGCCGAAATGACCCGCCGGTTTACCGGTCGTGTCGAGCCTGGGTTGGCAACCGCTACCGCCGCGGATGGCTCGACGTACTCTTCGCTCTACGGCCCGGCGGTGGAGAGCTCGGCGCCGCTGACTCAACTTGGCTTCGAGCGTGGGCTGCCTGGATCCTGGGGTGGGCTGATCGTTCTCGTCAGCGTTCTGCTTTTCGCGATCTCGACGGCGATAAGCTGGAGCTACTATGGCGATCGCTGCGCCTTCTACCTGTTTGGCTCCAAGGCGGTGCTGCCCTACAAGATGGCGTTCGTGACGATGCACTTCGTGGGAGCGGTCGCCCCGCTTGCCGCTATCTGGGCGATGGGCGACGTTTTCCTGGGGATTGTTATTCTCCCGAATCTGCTCGGGATTTTCTTGCTGTCACCCCGGGTTCGTGAAGCGACGCGGAGTTACTTCGACCGCAAGCCGTGGCGCGAGAACTACGAGGTACACAAACGTCTACGCGAAGAGAAAAAGGCGAAGCGATGATATTACGAGGCCTCGCAGCGAGTTGTGTCGTAGCGTTGATGCTCGGGGCCGCGTGCCCACGGTCGCAAGAAGATCGTCGTCCTGGAGCCGATGTCTGGCAAGAGGAGATCTTTCTGCGCGTCGGGGACAGTGCCGACGTCGATGGTGGCGGCCTGCTCGTGGGGATGCCGATCTACGAACCCGGCGATCGAGTTGCGTTCGTCACCATCGAGCTGAAGAATGCGAGTGGGGAAGAAGTTCGAGAGAGAGTCAAGGTGGTCCGTCAGACGGACTTTTCGGACGCGGTTCGACTGGCACCGTACGTCGTTCGCGTGATCGGGTTCCCGGGCGCTGACTCGGCTCGGTTCCTGGTGTACAAGGAATAGTCAGCGGAATTTTTTACCGCTCGTTACAGTATTGGGATTGGTTGTAGTGTAGTCGCGATCGCATCTCGTGATCGGAGGTAGAATGGCTACGGGAACCGATCCCAGCCACTCTGGAAGGCAGGTCCCGGTCCTGGTCCATCTCTCGGGGCTTCAGCGTGGAACGACTCAGCGGTTGGCGGCTGACGAGATTCGAATCGGGACCGCCGACGACAACGATGTACGGCTCACGGCTGAGCGCGGGGTCGCCTCCCACCATGTCGCCCTCCGCCGTCGAGGTCAGTCGTACGAGCTGAAAACTACCCCCGGGCACCAAGTCTGGGTGAATGGCGAGCAGGTGAGCACCCTCACCCTTCACTCCGGCGATGTCATCGAGCTCGTTTCGGGCGGTCCGGTGCTACGGTTCCGTCTCTACCCTCCAGGGTCCAGGGCTTACAAGTCAATACGTGAAGCGTTCTCGGATTGCCTGGATTGCGCGCGGCTCACTGATGACAACGACTTCGATCGCGCCCTTGTACTCGCAACTGGAGCGGTGCGTGAGGTGCTTACCCAGACCCCCTTGTGGATGCGAGCGACGGTGGTGACCCTTGGCACGGCGTTGGCGGTTGGTTTGGTCGGGCTGGGGATGATGGCTTTCCAGAACCAGGATCTGCAGGATCAACTGGCGGTCGAGGAGTCACGAGCGATCGGGTTGGGGGAGCTGCTCGACCAGGCCGAGCAGCGGTTTGTCACAGCCGATGACCTTGAGGCGGCCCGTATGGGGCTGGAACGTCGACTGCAGGCAGCTGATGAGCGCTTGGGGGCGCTCGAAGTTCGATCCGAAGCGAGTGCGCGCGTCATTCAATCCGCTGCCCAACCCGTTGTCCTGATCGTCGGTGCATATGGGTTCTTGGATCCGGAGTCCCGCCAGCCGCTACGGTACCTGGGTTTAGGACCGAGTGGTGCACCATTGACACTTGGTAATGGTCGCGTTGGCGTGAGCGTAGATGGCCGGGGACCAGTGGCAGAGATCCCGTTTACCGGGACGGCATTTGTCGTGTCCCGGGACGGATTACTGTTGACCAATCGGCACGTAGCTGTGCCGTGGCAATCCGATGCAGCGTCAGGACTGGTCGATGCGGTCGGCTTGCTCCCGGTGATGCTGCGATTCATCGCGTATGCACCGGGAGTGCCAGAACCATTGGAGGTCGGGTTACTGAGCACTAGCGATATGGCGGATTTGGCGGTGATCCGATTAGAGCGAGGTCCAATCGAGGCACCCCCGCTCTTGCTGCGGGAAGAACCGGCCAACCCGGGCGAGGAAGTGATCGTAATGGGGTACCCGACTGGCATGCGAGCTCTCATGGCGCGTGCAGACCGCCAGTTCTTGGAGGATCTTGCCGCAAACGAGGTTCGTGATTTCTGGGAGGTGGCTCAACGGTTGTCCGAAGGCGGGTACGTGACGCCCCTGTCTACTCGTGGCATCGTTGGGCAGGTTTCCTCGAGCACTGTTGTGTACGACGCCGAGACGACGCGGGGAGGGAGCGGTGGCCCGGTGCTCGGTCTCGACGGTCGTGTGGTAGCAGTGAACACAGCCATCCTAGCCGAGTTTGGAGGATCGAATATCGGTGTCCCGGCTGGTGCGGCGCGCTCGCTATTGGACAGAGTCGAGCAAGACATCAGATAGGCGATCTCTCGGTAGACCCGTTGCAGTTTGCGGTTTATGTTCAGCCGCCACGTGACTATTCGTATTGGACTCTCCCGCCGGTAGATGGATGCCTGACTCGATTACCGTTGCCAGCGAGACCCTGGAGATCGTCGTCCCCGGCGATCTCACCATCGATCGAACACAACACCTCGACTTCTACTGGTACATGCTGCTCAACCGCGAGCTCGAGGAGCGGCTCGTCAACTTGTATCGACAGGGTCGGGTGGTTGGCGGCGTCTATCGCTCATTAGGCCAGGAGGCGGAGTCGGTGGGCACCGCCTACGCGCTCAGGGATGGTGACTTCCTGACGCCGCTGATCCGCAATCTGGGATCGATCCTCGTCATGGGTGTTCGACCGGTAGATATCCTGAAACAGTACATGGCGAAGGGAACCGGTCCCTCTGGTGGCAAGGACTTGAACCTCCACTTCGGCGATCTCGAGCACGGCTTCATCGGTCCGGTTTCGATGCTCGGCGACATGATCTCGGTAATCGCTGGGGTCGCGCTGGCTGCTCGCATCCGAAATGAGGATCGTGTGTGCATGGCATACATCGGTGACGGGGGCTTCTCAACTGGGGCCGCGCACGAAGGGTGGAACCTGGTGTGCGCACAACAGCTTCCGGTGATCCTGGTTGCCGAGGACAACTGCTACGCCTACTCGACTCCGACGCCGATGCAGATGGGCAACCGTGACATGGTCGATAGAGCGCCGGGGTACGGTTGTGCCGGAGAACAAGTGGACGGCAACGACGTGTTGCAATCGTATGCAGCTGCGCGTCGCGCCGTTGATCGGGCCCGGGGCGGTGACGGACCGACGCTGATCGAGGTAAAGACATACCGCCGGAAGGGTCATGCAGAGCACGATGATCAGCGGTACGTGCCCGAGGGCGAAATCGAGCTGTGGGAGGCCCGCGATCCGATCGATCGGTACCGTCGCTATCTGTTGTCGGCGGGCATCCTGACGACCGAACAGGGCGAAATGATCGAGGCCAAGGTCAGGGCCCGATTGGATGAGGCGGTGGCTGAGGCGGAGGCCGCCCCAATGCCCGATCCGGAGAGTACGCTGGAAGGCGTTTGGGCGACACCACGCTGGCCGCATCCACACCCCAACTTTCACGATTTCTCACTGGAGATCGGGCACTGAGCCGAATCGCGAACCTGGCCGGCTTAGCGGGTCTAGCTGCCGCGGCGTGCACGGTGAACGTCGGGGAGCGTGGAGTGTCGAACCTCCCGGGCGAGGAGATATGGAAGACCGAGGTCGAGCTACAGGTCGGCGAGATGGCTCACGTCGATGGTGGGGGGCTCGAAGTGACGCTGATCGAAGTCGGCGCGGATGAGGCCACGCTGTCACTCACGTCGCGCGACGAGGCCGGCGAGCACCGGCTCGCACCGGGCGCCGTCGCCGATGTCAGGCCCTACCGGGTGAAGCTTATCTCGATGCAACCCGATGACAGGGTCGTCATCGAAGTTCGCCGCGAATGGGGAGAGTGGCGTCCATGAACGCGCCGTCGCGGGGGGGCGAGACAACGTATCTGGAGGCGATTCGTCAGGGTCTGTGGGAAGAAATGGAGGCTGACGAGTCGGTCTTTATGCTCGGCGAAGATATCGGTGCTTACGGTGGAGCGTTCAAGGTCACCGACGGGTTTGTCGACCGATTCGGGGAGCAGCGAGTCATCGACACGCCGATCTCGGAGGGCGCCATTGTCGGCGCCGCAGTTGGCGCGGCTTTGATGGGGATGCGACCGGTAGCGGAGATGCAGTTCATAGACTTCATGAGCTGCGGGTTCGACATGCTGACCAACGTCGCCGCCAAGAACCGTTACCGCTGGGGAGCTGCGGTTCCGATGGTCGTTCGCGGCCCTGCAGGGGGCGGCGTTCACGGCGGGCCGTTTCACTCGCTCCAGGCGGAGTCTTACTACGCGCACACTGCTGGACTCAAGGTCGTCTGCCCGGCCACCGCGTACGACGCCAAGGGGTTGATAAAGGCGGCGATCCGGGACGACGACCCGGTCATCTATCAAGAGCACAAGTATCTCTATCGAAGGATCAAGGAAGATCTGCCAGACGAGGACTACGTCGTGCCGCTCGGCAGTGCGCGGGTCGCCCGTCCGGGACGCGATCTCAGCGTCGTGACGTATGCGGCGATGGTCCACGTGGCTCTCGAGGCGGCTGAAGAGCTGGCCGAGGACGGAGTGGAGGTCGAAGTGGTGGACCTGCGGAGCCTAGTGCCGTTCGACGAGGAGACCGTGCTGACGAGCGTGGCGCGAACCGGCAAGGCGATCGTGCTCCACGAAGCGCCACGGACGGGCGGGTTTGGCGCCGAGATCGCAGCCACCATCGCGGAGAAGGCGTTCGAATACTTGGAGGCACCGATCGTCCGCGTGACCGCCCCCGACACGCCGGTACCATACAGTCCGCCGTTGGAAGACTACTATCTGCCCGGAAAGAACGACTTGCTCGAGATCACGAGGAGGCTTCTTGACTACTGACGTCGGCGGCTCAACGACACAAGCCGGACGCGCCGTATGGGGCTCCAAGATCGCGTTTATCCTGGCCGCCGCCGGCAGCGCGGTCGGGCTCGGCAACATCTGGGCGTTCCCAACGGTGGCCGGACAGAACGGTGGGGCGGCGTTTTTGCTCGTCTACCTGGGTGCGGTGGCGCTGATCGGCGCGCCGGTCATGCTGGCCGAGCTGATCGTTGGGCGGAAGACGTTGCGCAACCCGGTTGGGGCGTTCAAGGCGCTCGCACCGCGTTCGGCGTGGGTGATGGTCGGCGGGTTGGGGGTTCTGACCGGCATCATGATCCTAAGCTTCTACACCGTAATCGCGGGTTGGACGCTGGCGTACATCTTGAAAACGGTCACTGGAACGTTCGGTCCGGACGCCGACACGGCAGCGATCTTCGCCGACGTGGCGGGCAACCCGGTGGCAGCCATCGGCTGGCACTTCGCGTTCATGGTGCTCACGATCGTGGTCGTCTTCGGGGGCGTTCGTGACGGGATCGAGCGCTGGACGAAGGTGCTCATGCCGCTGCTTGTCGCGTTGCTGGTGCTGTTGGCGATTCGTGCGGTCACGCTTCCGGGAGCCGGCGCCGGGCTGGAGTTCTACTTCAAGCCCGACTTCAGCAAGGTCACCGGCTCGGTTGTACTGGCTGCGATAGGCCAAGCGTTCTTTAGCCTGAGCCTCGGCATGGGGGCGATGATCACCTACGGCTCCTACGTATCAAAGAAGGACGATCTAGTGTCGTCGGCGGCCTGGGTGACCGCGTTCGACACGGCGATCGCGATCCTGGCCGGGCTGATCATCTTCCCGACACTCTTCTACGCCGGGCTCGAGCCAGGTGTTGGCGGAGCGGGGATGGTCTTTGTCGTGCTCACCTCGCTGTTCGGATCGATACCGCCAGAGCCATACGGTGGGGTGATCTTCGGGACCGGTTTCTTCTTGCTGCTGGCCATCGCCGCGCTCACGTCGAGCGTTTCGCTGCTCGAGGTGACGGTGGCCTGGATGGTCGACGAACGCAAGGTGTCGCGCCACCGAGCAGCGATCATGCTTGGTGGGCTCGCGTTCCTGATCGGGATCCCGAGCGCACTGGCCAACGGCGCCGTCGGCTGGCTGTCGTCGCTCCCAGGCGTCGGACTCGATTTCTTGTCCTTCTTGTTCACGGTCTTTGGCCAGTACGCATTGGTCATCGGGGCTCTCTTCATAAGCCTGTTCGTCGGTTGGGTGTGGGGGATAAGTGCCGCCGGTGAGGAAGTCCGCGTAAACGACGGCAAGTTTCCGCTCGGCCGCACGTGGGCGTTCTTGATACGGTTTGTATGTCCGGTTGCGATCGTACTGATCCTCGGCCAGCTCATCTGGTCTCTCATCGGGTGAGCCGGCGTCCGCGCGGCGCTTGGCTCGCCGCGCCACTGCTGTTGTCGCTGGCGTGCCGAGCGACCTCGGCGGTGGGTCCGGTCGTCCGGCACGTGGATGTCGATGGCGACGGCCGGACCGACCGGTTCGAAGTCGTGGCCGCCGGTGGCGGTCCGGAGCGGCTGATCGAGGCACCGCGCCCGGGCTCGAATCCCGATAGCGTGCTCGTCGTCGCGATCGATGCGGTGCCCTACGAGATCTTCGCCGATCTCCAGCGGGAGGGGTTGTTCAAACCGTTTTTCCCGGCCTCCCGGATGGTGGCGCCCTTTCCGTCGCTTACGAACATCAGCTTTACCGCACTCTTCAAGACTCGCCCCTCGGCCGCCTACGAAGACCGCTTCTACGATTCGGTCGAGAATCGGATCGGCGGAGGGATGGTGGATCGACTGACGAACAAGTACAAAGAATTTACTGGCTTCCACTCACTGTTCGATTGGGAGGAGCCCCACCTTTGGGGCGGTGCTGCGTACTTCATCCCCGAGCGCGTTTCCGGGGCCGAGCTCCTGGAGTTCGAACGCCAACTCGACTCGCGTGACGAGCCCGAGCTTGTGTTGTACTTGGGTTCACCTGACCCCTTGGGTCACATGCTCGGCAGGAGCGCTTTGAAGGAGTACCTGCGGCATGTCGACCGGCTGCTGGAGGCATACCTGACTGCGGGCGGTGGTGCGCGGCGGGTGGTGCTGTTCTCGGATCACGGTATGAGCGAAGCGCCGAGTCGGCGATTTGAGCTCGATCGGGCACTCGAAGATGGCGGTTTCAATTTGCGGGATCGAATAGAGAGCCCGCAGGATGTGGTGGCCCCGGCATATGGTTTGGTCGGCTCGGTTCAGCTCTACACCTGGTGCGGCAGCGAGGAGGCAGTCGCGCGGGCAATAGTCCAACAGTCCGGAGCCGACTTCGCGGTGTGGCTGGATCGTGATTCGGTCCGCGCTGTGGATCGCGCCGGAAACTTGGAGCTAGAGGATCGGCCCAGCGACGAGTACCCGAACCTCGTCGAGCGCGTGCACCGGGCGCTCACCAACCACACCCAGCGCCCAGCCAGCGTGTTGGTGAGCTTGGACGACGGCTATCACTACGGTAGTCGGCTGTTCGACCGAATCGTTCAGCTTCAGGGCACTCACGGTTCGGCTCGCTACACGTCATCGGTCGGCTTCCTAGCGTCGAACGTCGACCGAACGCCCGAGTGGTTGCCTGCCGAGGATGTGCACCCCTATCTCGGGCTCGCCCGCCCACCCGAGAGCGACGTCCGGATCGCGGCTCGTTGCTATGGCGGGCCCAACGGGGCCGAGCGCGCCGTCGATCCCAAGGGCTCGCCATCGACGATTTCGTCGATTACCGTAGAAGACTAGCTATACGAACATGGAGCGCGCTGAGGAGACAGCCGAATGCCGATAGACGTCATAATGCCCCAGATGGGGGAATCGATCGCCGAAGGAACCCTGACGACGTGGTACAAGAAGGAGGGGGACCACATCGAGCGCGATGAGAACCTGTTCGAGATCTCGACCGATAAGGTCGATGCGGAGATCCCGTCCCCGGCGGAGGGAACGTTGGGCAAGATCCTTGTCCATGAAGGGGAGACGGTCGAGGTCGGGACGGTGGTGGCGACGATCCTGCAACCGGGCGAGGTGGTGGACGCCGAAGATGAGCCCGAAGTCCTACCGGAGCTCCGGCCCGAAACGATACCAAAGCCAGCCGCTGTTGAGCCGATACCCGAGACGGTCGCCGCCGAGGCTGTGACCGTACCGTCGCAGCCACCCGAACGACCGGCGGGCGATGGCCGGCTGGTGTCCAAGGAGGAGTTGCGCCGGACGCGCTCCTCGCCTTTGGTTCGCAACATCGCCGCCGAGCACGGGATCGATCTGACACAGGTGGGCGGCACCGGACTCTCCGGACGCGTTACGAAGCGCGACATCCTGGCATTCGTCGAAGGCAGGCAAGCGGTGTCCGCGCCGCCGGCACCCGCTGCCGAGCCCGCACCGCTCGCTGCGCCCGTCGTCCCATCGGAGCCTGCGACCCCGATCGCTCCGATGGCGCCGCCTTCGCGCCCGCCGGTCGGTGTGACCGCCGCCGTCGCTCCCGGCCAACCGTTCAGCGATACCGACCGCATCGAGATCGTGCCGATGTCCATCATGCGACAGAAGATCGCCGAACACATGATCGACTCGCGGCGCACGTCGGCGCACGTCACGTCGTTCTTCGAGTTCGACATGACACGGGTCGCCGAGATCAGAGCCCGCAACAAGGAACGTTTTCTCGAGGATTCCGGCGTCAAGCTGACCTACATGCCGTTCATCATCAGCGCGCTCATCGCAGGCGTAAAGGAGTGGCCGATCGTGAACGCCTCGGTGTGGGGCGACAAGATCGTTCTCAAGAAGGACGTCAACGTCGGCATCGCCGTGGCGCTCGAGCAAGAAGGTGGTTTCGGGCTCCTCGTCCCAGTTATCCGACACGCCGACGAGCTATCGCTTGTGGGATTGGGGCGGGCGGCGAACGATCTGGCCGATCGCGCCCGCACCAAGCGGTTGAATCCTGAAGAAGTTCAAGGCGGCACAATCACCATCACCAACCCGGGCGTCTTTGGCTCGTTGGCTGGCACACCGATAATCAACCAACCCCAGGTCGCGATCCTCGGGGTTGGAGCGATCGAAAAGCGTGTCAAGGTTATCGGCTCCAGCGACTCGATCGGCGTCAGGACGTGCGCCTACTTCTCGATCTCGTACGATCACCGGGTGGTCGACGGTGCCACCGCCGATCACTTCATGGACGTTATGAAACAGAAGCTGGAGAACTTTAGCGACCCATCGCTGAAGGAATGAGCTCCAGCTCTCCTACCGGCGGCTAAACCGAGCGCGGAGTGGAAGCCCACCTCCTCCAGTGGCTTCAGCTGGCCGCGCGCTGGCTGCACGTCATCGCCGGCGCCGCCTGGATCGGCACATCGTTCTACTTCAACTGGCTGAACGACAGCCTCCGGCCGTCGTCCGACTCACAATCGGGAGTGTCGGGCGAGCTGTGGTCGGTGCATGGCGGTGGTTTCTACCGCGTCTCCAAGTACAGCGTCGCCCCCGAGCGGTTGCCGGAGAAGCTCCACTGGTTCAAGTGGGAAGCGTACTTCACCTGGATCACCGGTTTCGTGCTGCTCGGCATGATCTATTA
>Ga0255057_10000086_pt1 | contig 48781 bp, 47 predicted proteins | sample Cases_109_6_MG_FD_189022 | JGI IMG/M metagenome (GOLD analysis project Ga0255057, IMG submission 189022) | Seawater microbial communities from Amundsen Gulf, Northwest Territories, Canada - Cases_109_6 | ecosystem: Environmental > Aquatic > Marine > Gulf | place: Canada: Northwest Territories... | reverse complement strand
GGCCGAGGTCTCACCAGTTCGGCTGGTGGCCTTGAATCGTAGTCGGGTCAATTTGGAAACCACGCCGCTGGATTGGGTGAGCGGCGCGGGTTAGTGCGGCTTATCCGCCCGCGACAGCCCTCAGCTTCTCAGGCTCTTCGATCGTCGACAGAGCTTGGACGACGTCTTGCGACGTCGAGTCAACGGTGCCACGATCGGGCGTCAAGCCACGCTTTCTGACCACCCGCATAAAGGCCTCCACAACCTTCGGGTCGCCCATGTGTCCGGCTGAGCTCTCGATGTAGTGGAGCGCCCAGTCGGCGTTCCAAGCTAAGCGATACGGGCGGTCGGAGGTAAGCGCCTCGAACATGTCGCAGACCGACAGGATCCGAGCGCCCAATGGGATCTCCTCGCCTGCCAGGCGGCACGGGTAGCCGGTTCCGTCGAACCGCTCGTGATGATGGCGAACCATAGGGACGATGTCCCACGGCAGGTTGAGCTTGGCCAATCGTGCCGCGCCAAACGCGGCGTGATCACGGATATGGGTCAGCTCTTGAGCGGTGAGCTCGCCCTTCCTGTTCAGGATCGCTTGGTCGACATCGAGCTTGCCGATGTCGTGCAGATATCCGGCAACGAGTAGCGCCTTCTTGGTCTTGCAATCCAACTCCAGTTCGTCGGCGATCGCGACCGCCAAATCGGCCACCCTTGCGGAGTGGCCGTAGAGGAAGGGATCCCGGCTCTCGGTCTCGGCCGAGAGCTGCTCGATGATCCGGATGAGAACGCTCTCGGCCAGCTCGTGCTCGGCGTCGAGACCGATGAAGAGCTTAAACGCTTGCCCGAAGGCCCCTAGCGCCGCCTCGCGGTCGTTCTGGGACACGTCGAGCTCGCCCATCGACCGCAACGCTTCCGCCTCGGCCAACGGTATACCGGCATCGTGGCTCATCGATATCGCCTGCTCGAGCGAGCGCTTGGCTTGATCGACCTCACCCAGCCGGCGATGGATCTCACCCTCGTAACGATGAGCTTCGGCGGTAAGGTGTTTGTTGCCGAGCTTGGTCGCACGCCGCATCGCGTTGTCGCAGGTTTGGCGCGCCCGGTCGAGATGCCCGGTGTTCAGGTGCACCTCGATTGTGTTCAGCGTGATGGTCGTGATCAGTTCGGGATCATCAGAAGCGACGGCGAGGTCGCGAGCCTTCTCATAGCACTCGGCAGCGGTTTTCCACTGCCGTAGGTCCGCGTGGACCATTCCCATGTTTTGCAGTGCCCGCGCCTCGCCATTCGTCGAGTTAGCGCGCCGGAAAGCCCCGCGCGCACAACGGTAGTTCCAAAGCGCAATCGCAAAGTCACCCTGGACGTTGGCGATTGCACCGAGGTTGCTGAGCGCCGCCGCTTCGGCAATGGCGGTTTCAGCTTTCCTCGCGATATGTAGTACCTCTGAGAACCGTTGCCTGGCTTCGCTGAGGTCGCCTTTCTCGAAGGCGATCGCGCCGATAAGGCTCAGGAAAGGGGTGATGTTTTCGATTGGTTGCCGCTGATATCGCGCTGTGATCAAACCCAGACTGGCTAGCGCGCCTGCTTCGTTGCCACGGCCCTCGCTCCAGACTCGCCGCATACGGGTTTCAATCGCGTCGAGCGAAAGCTCGGGCAAATCGATAGCCCGCTTTATGGTCTCGTGCGTCGTGCTCACTCGATGCACAGCGCGTAGCGTGAGAAGTTGCGGATCGGGGCCGAGATCGTCTCGGTCTCCCAATCGTAATCGACGCCGACGACCTGCCAGTCGGAGTGCTCCGGGCTCGAAACGTATGCGACGCTCAACTGATCAGGGTCGATCCCCAGACGCTTCAGATCTTTGGCCTTGACCTCGACCGTGAGCGTGGCCGGTTTGGGTGCGAACGTGTTACCGGAAGGGCCGAACTCGTACGACCACAGGCCGTCGTCCCGGCTGTCTCCAGTGTCCATCCACAAATGTTCGGTACGTGGGAACGAGTGATGGTGGATCTCGAGCTGCGCGCCGCAAACCCGCAGGACGCCACCGTTGTTGTTGATAAGCTGCCGGTCGTATGTCGAACACTTGCCTTTTCCACCCTTCTTACCACCACCGCCCTTCTTGCCGAACCGAGCTATCTCCCCGCTCGCGCCTGGCGCGAGCAGCAGCTCGACACCATTGACCGTAATAGTCGCGGCATTCTGCACCGTCACCTGGCCCATTGGAGCAAACAGGCCGTCGTCCTGACCACAGGCGACAAAACCAAGCGCGATCGCAATCACAAACAGGCTCTTGAACCTGCGGTGCAGAGGTGTCAGGCGGGGTTCTTCTCTCTTGTTAGCGATCATGGCTGGTTTCGCTTTCTATTCGCTAGGGTTGCTTACTCAATGCAGAGCGAGTAGCAGTCGTCGCGCCTCATGCGCGTACGCACGAGCTTGCCGGCATTGGGCTGACGCAACAACTGACTCGTCATCGAGGTGTTGTCGCTTGTTACGCTTTCAGCTGTGACGGTGGGGCCCGCAGGAGCGCTCACCGTTTCGCTGGATATCGTTGGCTGGTCGCCCGGGCCCAGCGGACTGCCATCTTGCCCGCAGGCTGCGAAAGCGGTCACGGCCGCGACGACCAGCAAGTACTTGATCAGGCCGTTCACTCGCATGGTGTCTGTCCTTTCCAGTTTTGCGTTCATAGTCGGCACGTTCCTCGTCGCCTTACTCTACGCAGAGTGAGTAGCGTGAGAAGTGGTCTACCGGAAGGCTGATCGCTTCCGCGACGGGGTCGTAGCTACCGCCTAGGATTTGCCAGTCGTTGCTGTAGCCGTTGGTGGCGTACGCGATCCTCAGATCGTTCGGATCGGCGCCGATCTCGATCAATTGGTCGACCGTGATCCTGATCGTCAGCGTTGCCGATGAGTCGAATATCAGGCCGTCAGGCCCGAAGTCGTACGCCCACAGGTCGGTGGCGTTGGCCATGGTGATCGTAGTGGTGGTGCTGAGTGCTCCGGACGGAACGATGAGCCTCGCGCCCTCGACCTTGATACTGCCGCCGCTCTGGCCCATCTCCTTGGTCGACAACCGGGCGAGCTGCAGCCCGGCAGGCGCCTTCAGCAGTTGTACGCCGTTGATCGTGACGGTCGCTTCACTGAGCGCTGTTTCCTGACCGGCCGGGGAGAACGGGCCTTCGTCTTGTCCACACGCTGTCACGCCGAGCGCGATACCGATCACGACGATGACGTAAGCCATGACTAGCAAGCACGTCGGGATGATGTTCTTTCGTATCACGTCGATTCTCCCTTTGGAGTTGAGGCGGTGGCTAGCGTGAAATCCGAACATTATTCGTTCTCCGTCTCTTTATTCGATGCAGAGCGCGTAGCGTGAGAAGTGGTCGATCTGGACATTGATATGCTGGTAAGCGGGCTGATACCAGCCATCCAGGTACTGCCAGTTTGCGGGGTCGGGGCCGGTCACCAGCGCGATGCGGAGTCGACCGGGGTCGATTCCATTCGCCTCGAGGAACTCGAGCGACACGTCGACCCACAGCTCAGCCGGCTTGTTGAACACCAGCCCAGCGGGCGTGAACTCGTAGGCCCAAAGCGCTCCCTCGATCGCCCCGATGTCTTCCATCGTGATGCGCGTGCGTGAGGAAAGGGCGTTCTTCGGTATCAGGAACTTTGCGTTCGTTATTGAGAGAAAGCCGCCGTTCTTGCCGATCGACTTCCCGGCGTAGGTAGTCACTGCGGTTTCGGTGGTATCGCCGCCGTCGTTCTTTGGGCCACCGCCCTTGCCGCCGTTACCGCCACCACCCCCGTCGGTCTTCTTTGCGAAGACGAGGTCGCCGCCTGGAGTGGACGAGAGGTCCGTCGGTCCCAGCGGTCCCTGGGTGCTTTCGCAGGCCGCTAGGCCGAAAGCAACCGCGGCGACCAGCAGGCCCTGTAGTATTCCGTGTCGTTTCATAGTACGAGCCCTCCTTCTTTCGTTAGTCGTGCTGGCTACTTGAAATCCGGACATCGTTGTTTGCCCTTCTACTCCACGCAGAGCGAGTAGCGAGAGAAGTGGTCGACCGGGAGCTTGATCTCCTGGTTCAGGGCATCGTAGCTGCCACCGAGGATCTGCCAATCGTTGCTGAAACCGTTGGTGGCGTAAGCGACTCTCAAGTCATCGGGATCGACGCCGATCTCGATCAGTTGGGTTAGCGTGATCTTGACCGTCAGCGTCGCCGACGAGTTGAACGTCAGGCCGCCGGGCCCGAAGTCGAATGCCCACAAATCGCTGGCGTTGGCCATCGAAATGTCTTCTTCGTCGTCGAGCGCTTTCGCTGGGACCGTGAGCCATGCGCCGTTGATGCTGATGGTGCCGCCGTCCTCGTCGATTTCTTTGGTTACCGATTGGGACAGCCGCAGCCCCGCTGGGGCCTTCAGTAGTTGTACGCCATTGATCGTGACGGTTGCGGGATTCGGCGCTGTCCCGTGGCCGGTCGGGGCAAGCGGCCCGCTATCCTGCCCGCAGGCGGCGAGGCCCAGTGCGACCGCGACGACCCATAGGCGATTCATGACGTTCTGTCGTCGTGTCACTTGAGCTCTCCTCGTCTGATGGAGGTTGTAGGTGCAGCGTCGGAGTGTGAGTGCGCGCGTCATCATGCCGCGGCCTCCGCCTGCTGCTTGGTGGAACTGATCCGCTGATCGAGGCGATCAGCTTCGGTCGTGTTCCCCAAATCACGATAGATTATTTGAGCCCGCTGCCAGCTGTGCTCAGCTCGCTCAGTGTCATGTTGGTCCATGAACAGCTGACCTAACTCTGCCCATGCCTCGGCTTCACTGAGCGGGGCTGTGCCGCCTTCGCTCAGCTGAATAGCCGTTTCGATTCTCTGCTTGGCGAGTTCCAGATCCCCAGCCACCCGAGCGACCCCACCCAGAATTCGGAGTGCGCTCGCCTGTACGACGACGTTCTCCAAACGCTCCGCGAACGCGCGTGCGCGATCGGCGAGCGACTGGGCTTGATGATCGTTGCCTCGGTTGTAGGCGAGATCTGCTCGGTTGAGCATGACCTCGGCGGCCAGAGTTCTGTCGCCTTGCCGTTTGCATTCGCGCATCGCCCGGTCGTAGACGTTGTCCGCCTCCCAGAGGCGGCCTTGGGCGACCAACGCGATGCCGAGGTTGTTGAGCGCCCGGGCGCCACACGGGTGGTTGTCGAGCTCGTCAAACAGCTCGAGGGCACGCCGGAAGCACGCCTCTGCTCGCTTCTGTTCGCCAAGTGCCGACCAGAGCGCGCCTTGGTTGTTGTCGATCTGGGCGAGGAGTCGTGTGCTGCCGGAAGCGCCTGCATGCTCTCGCGCGGCCGCGTACAATAAGTGAGCGTCCGGCCAATCGCCGCGCTCAAACGCGACGGCGGCACGAACGTTCTTTGCTAGAGCCAAGCGACGATCGTCCTTCAGGTCGGATGCCAGTGCTTGACTCTTCAGCAGCTCGCTTTCAGCCCCATCCCAATTGCTGCACCGCATCTGGACGATTGCCGCGCCCCGATGCGCGTCGGTCTTTGTCGCCAGACCGAGACCATCGTCGCCCGCGAGGCGTATCGCCTCTGCGTAGGCATCCAAGGCGGCTTCCCACCGTTCGGCTCGCGTGAGGGCTTCGGCCTTGGCCATAGCCATCTGCACGAGCATGAACGGTTGCGATCCACTCATGGTGTCGCTTGGTTCGTCTGAAGGCGCAGCAGGGGTAGCTGGCAAAACCTGCATCCAATGCCTCCTCGGGCTGCGCCTGCAGGATGGCTGGCGCTGCGAGGTAGTTGCGTCTTTCGGGTAGCCCGGCTATCCGCTGTGGTTACAGTGAGGACCCGTGGCTTTGCGTCCCCCGCTCTCGCGGGGTTTGCCCTTGACCGAGGGGCTATGTCGTCGGGGGAAGTGCGCTTTGAGAGGGCAACGCCTGTGCCAGGGGGCAGTATGGAGACGGACCGAAGAGGACGCGCCGGTCGCCGATGACGGGCGTAGGGGTTACCGAGTGGCGGTCCGGTTCCTATTCAGTGGAAAAGCCTTACCTACGTGATTGGAAAAGTGTTGCCTATCGTTTTGAGATTTCGTGTTGCAGACGGCGCGGAAAGAGAGTTCCGTCCTAGGGCACTTGACGTTCGGTCGGATGGTTGAGCTGCTCGGCGAAAGCCTCGGCGGCGAGGGGTCGGTTGAAGTAGAAGCCCTGGGCGTCGTCGCAATCATGTGCCTTGAGGAACTCGACCTGCTCTTCCGTTTCGACGCCTTCAGCGATGACCCGCATCCCTAGCCCGTGCCCGAGGCTGATGACCGCCGCGACGATGGCTGCGTCGTCGGGATCCTCGGTCACGCCTTGTACGAACTCCATCGCGATCTTGAGCCGGCGTACCGGAAACTCGCGCAGGTACCGCAAGGAGGAGTAGCCGGTGCCGAAATCATCGATCGTGATCGAGATCCCGCTCTTGTCGGATTGAGCGAGAGCACGTCGAACCGATTGCGATCCTTGCATGAGCATGGTTTCCGTCAACTCGAGCTCGAGCAGGTCGGGCCTCACGCCAGTGGTCTTCAGCAATGTGTGGAGCTTGTCGGCGAACCGCGGGTCTCTGAACTGCACCGCGGAGAGGTTGACCGCAACAGGAATCCTTGTGAGACCGCCGTCGCACCATTCTTGGCGCTGCCGACAGGCCTCTTGGAGAACCCACTCGCCTATGGAAACGATCAGGCCGGTATTCTCGGTCACCGGTATGAACTCGCCCGGAGGTAGTCTCCCGCGCTTCGGGTGTTGCCAGCGAACCAGGGCCTCTGAGCCGACGAGCTTCCCGCTTTTGAGCTCGATCTGCGGCTGATACTCGAGGAAGAACTCATCGCGGCTAACCGCGTCACGGAGATCGCGCCGAATGGAAACGTATCTCTCGACCTCTTCGGCCAATTCTTGATTGTGGAAATGGAACCGCTGACGGCCTCGTTCCTTGGTCTTGTAAAGCGCTCGGTCCGTCTGTAGGAGCAGCTCGGTCGGCTCGTCCCCGGGGGAGGAGACGGTGATCCCGATGCTCGTGGTGGTGTGGATCTCGTGTTCGGCCGTGGTGAACGGCGCGGCCAGCGCCTCCTGGATCCGGATCGCGAACGCGCTTGCTCCAGTGGCGCCGTCGATTCTGGTCTGAATGATGGCGAATTCGTCGCCGCCCAGCCGAGCGACGGTGTCGGTTTCACGCACGAGGCTCGTGAGTCGTTGGCCGACGGCTTTCAACAGCTCGTCGCCGATCGGATGGCCGAGCGTGTCGTTGACCTGTTTGAACTCGTCGAGATCGAGGTAGTGGAGTGCGATCCGCTCGCCGGTGCGTCGGGTCCCGATGACCGCTTGATGCAAGCGGTCCTCGAGAACGAAGCGGTTGGGCAGCCCGGTTAGCGCGTCGAATTGGGCCAGGTGCTCGAGCCGCTTTTGCTGCTCTCTTCGCTCGGTGACGTCGCGCACATGAACCAAGACGGCCTCCCGCCCGCCGTACTCCAGCGGTCTAGCCCGTATCTCGATCGGTATGGCACGGCCGTCGGCGGCCCAGGTGAATCCCTCGACCTGCTCCACCTCACCACTCACCAATCGTTTGTGATGATCTTGCACGAACTCGACGTACTCGGGCGGCACGAGCTCGGAGACGTTCATGCCGATAAGCTTCTGTTTCTCGATGCCCTGTAGCACGGTGGCGGCGGGGTTCGCATCCAAGACGTTCCCCTCGAAATCCTCGACAAAGATCGCATCGGGTGACGCCTCGAACAGATCGCGGAATCTCTTCTCGCTCCTCCGTGTCTCCTCTTCGGCCTGCTTTCGGGCGGTGATATCGATGAGCGTCCCTTCGTAGAAGAGCGCGCTGCCGTTGTCACCTCGGACTACCGAGGCGTTGTCGAGCACGACGATTTCGCTGCCGTCCTTGCGCCGAAGGACGATCTCCACGTCATGTACTTGACCTTCGCGCTCGAGCTGTTGGGCCCATGACTGTCTGGCAGCTGGGTCGGCGTAGAGCGTGGTGGCGACGTCGACCTGTCCTAGCTCTTCTAGCGACTGGTATCCGAGCATCCCCAACAAGGCGGGATTGGCTGCCAAGATTCGGCCGTCGGGGGTGGTTTGATAGACGCCGTAGGGTGTCCGTTCGAACAGGCGCCGATAATCCTGCTGGGTCCCTTCGTTGGGTGGGGTCATCGCCGTCATGAATAACTTGATTGACGGGGAAGCGACAGCCGCGGCTATTGATCAAACGACGTTTCGTTGAGCCGATCAGAGTCGCGGGCTAGCTTCGCGCTCATGAGGGTTCTCCCGGGGCGCTCCCCGGCGTCGCTCGTGGTGCTGCTCGCGGCTGCGGCCCCGACTCCCGCCGCTGCCGCCCAAATCCAGGATTCGCTGCTCGTTCACGTTCAGTATCCGGCGGCCGGCCAGGAGCTGACCGCCTCGGACTCGACCTTCGTGTTCGGTCGAGTGGAGGGCGCTCCAGCGAACGACGTCCAGCTCAGCGTGGACGGCAAGCCGGTCGCAGTCCATCCATCGGGTGGGTGGCTGGCGTTCGTGCCGGTCGAGCCCGACTCGTTCACGTTCTCGATCCGCGCGGTTGCCGGCGACCGCGAGAGCCTGACGCCGCACACAGTTTGGGTTCCGGCGCCGCTGGGCACGCCGGGCGCTCTCGAGCTCGGCTACCGGTCGGAAACGATCGCGCCGGTCGGTCCGCTAGAGGCGTATGCCGGCGATACGCTGAGGGTCCAGGTCGTCGCAGCTCCCGGCCAACGCGTCTCCGCCCGTATCGGCGGTCGCCCGACGCCATTGATCGCTGTGCGATCTCGGAACGGCAACGCGGGTCGTCAGGTGTTCGGCTCGGCCGAGCCGGTGGATGGCGCCGTGTCGGCTGCCACGGCGGGGGATCGTTGGCTCACCTACGCTGGGGATGTCTACTTGCGGATCGCTGGCTCGCTGTCGGACTCGCTGTTTCTCGATCTGGAGTCGGCCGATGGTTCGACCCGATCGGTACCGGTGACGACGGTCGACTACCTCGATCCGACCGATATCCGGGTCGCGGTGCTGGACGACGACACCGCGGGCACCGGCCGGACAGACGGCCGGGTGGTGGCGCGCGCCGGGCCGGGTCAGGGGTACACCTTGTTGTTGCCCAACGGCACGCTAGCTGCGCTCGGTCGGCGCGACGGCGACCAGCGGGAGATCGTTCTAGGCCCGGGCCGGAGTGCCTGGGTCGCGGCTTCCGAAGCGATCGAGATTGACGCGCCTAGGCCCGAGAGCGCGGTAAAGGTAGTCCGGACGCGCATTCGCGGTGGCTGGAGCGAGGTCGTCATCCCGCTGACCAATCGCCTGCCGTTCCGAATCGAACAGCGGCTCGACCCGGTTCGGTACACCGTTTCGATCTACGGAGCGACCTCAGACACCGATTGGGTGCGTTACACCCGCGATCCGATGATCGAGTCGATCGACTGGAGCCAGCCGGCCCGTGGCGTGTATCGGCTCGACATCGCGCTCGACGCCGATCAAGCCTGGGGATATCGACCGTATTGGGAGGGCAGCCACCTGGTCGTCGCGTTCCGCCATCCACCGCCCGCGCTCGACGACCACCGCTTCCGCTCGCGCCTCCACGGTGTGCGGGTGATCGTCGATCCAGGTCACAACCCTGATCCTGGCGCGATCGGCCCCACTGGGCTCGAAGAGCGCGAGGCGAATCTGGCGATCGCGCTCGAGCTCGCCGAAATCCTGGAAAAGCGCGGTGCCGATCCCGTCCTGACTCGCGCCGAGCCGGACTCCACGCTGGGGCTCTACGATCGCACCTCGATCGCGGTTCAAGCGGGTGGAGACGTGTTCGTCTCGATCCACAACAATGCTCTCCCGGATGGCGTAAACCCATTCGTCAACAACGGCACCTCGACGTATTTCTACCATCCACAGAGCCGCCCGCTAGCCGAGGCGATCCAGCGCGAGCTACGGATCAAGACCGAGCTGCCTGACTTCGGCGTCAACCACGGCAACCTAGCGGTGCTGCGGATGAATGAGATGGTTGCGGTTTTAGTTGAGGGCGCGTTCATGATGATTCCCGAGCAAGAAGCGCTTCTCAGAACACCTGAGTTTCGGCGCCGCATCGCGACCGCGGTGGCGGATGGCATCGAGCGGTTCCTGGAGAGCAGAGACCGATAGAACAGGAGGAGGAGATGGTGCGCAAGCTTTTGGTCACCGCCGTAGCGGTGGTCGCCCCGTTCGCGACGAGCGCCGCCAACGGGCAGGACAGGCCCGGCGACGACCGTCCGCTGCGTCCAGTGGCGACGTACTCGATCGTAGCCCGGGATCCAGCCACCGGCGAGCTCGGGGTGGCTGTTCAATCACATTGGTTCAGCGTCGGGCCGATCGTACCGTGGGCCGAGTCCGGTGTCGGAGCGGTAGCGACCCAGTCGTTCGTGGATCCGTCGTACGGTCCATTGGGGCTGGACCTGATGCGAGCCGGCAAATCGGCGGCCCAAGCACTCGGCGGGTTGGTCGAGTCGGACGCGCACCCCGATGTGCGACAGGTAGCGATGATCGATGCCCAGGGCATCGTTGCCGCCCACACCGGCGCGAACGCGATCATCGCCGCCGGGCACGAGACTGGGGAGAACTACAGCGTCCAGGCCAACTTGATGGAGAGTTCGACTGTGTGGCCGGCGATGGCTCGCGCGTTCGAGAGCGCCCAGGGTGACCTCGCGGAGCGGCTGTTGACCGCGCTCGAGGCGGCCCAGGCCGAGGGCGGCGATATCCGAGGTCGGCAATCGGCGGCGCTGCTGGTGGTGTCGGGCAAGCCGACCGGCCGACCGTGGGTCGATCGCACGTTCGATCTGCGGGTCGAAGACCACGAGCGCCCGCTGGTCGAGCTACGCCGGTTGCTGCACCTGGCGCGCGCCTATCGCGAGATGAACGCCGGCGATGAAGCGATGAGCGACAGTGATGTGGCGGCTGCCGTCGAACATTACAACCTGGCTGCAGAAATGGTCCCAGAGAGCGCGGAGATGGTGTACTGGGCGGGCGTCACGCTGGCGGGCGAGGGGCGGGTCGAGGAGAGCTTGCCGCGATTCGAGCGCGCGTTTGTTGCCGATCCGCGATGGGCGGTGCTCACGCCGCGTCTGATTCCGGCCGGGCTGCTGCCCAATGACGTCGAGCTGCTGGAACGGATCTTGAGCGTGACCGGTGGTGAGCCGGGGCTGGCCGAGTGGGAGCGTCTCGCCGAGCTGCAGAAGATCGAGCCGCGATAATGTGTCGCGTGCTGACGGTACTCGCGTGGCACGGGCCTGATCGCAGGTCCATTTTCAAGCGGCGATGAGCGACACCAATCATCAATCCGACTGGGGCAACGTAGCGACCAACAGTGTCATGGATCGCCTCGTCTCGTTATCGAAGCGCCGCGGGTACGTGTTCCAATCGTCGGAGATCTACGGCGGGATCGGATCGACCTGGGACTATGGCCCGCTGGGGGTCGAGCTGAAGCGGAACATCAAGGATTTCTGGTGGCAGACGATGGTCGAGCGCCGCGACGACATCGAGGGGTTGGACGCCGCCATCCTGATGTCGCCAAAGGTGTGGGAAGCCTCAGGCCACATCGACGGGTTCACCGACCCGCTGATCGATTGCAAGAACTGCAAGCATCGCTTTCGTGAGGACGAGATCAATCCCGACAAAGAGCCACGTTGTCCGCGTTGTGGGATGGGGGATCTCTCGGCTGCTCGGCAGTTCAATCTGATGTTCAAGACGTTTATGGGGCCGGTTGAGGATGACGCGTCGGTTGTGTACCTCCGACCGGAGACCGCCCAGGGTATCTACGTAAACTTCCTCAACGTCATGAACTCCGCTCGACAAAAGCTCCCGTTTGGCATTGCTCAAATCGGAAAAGCATTTCGCAACGAGATCACGCCTGGGAACTTCATCTTTCGGACCCGCGAATTCGAGCAGATGGAGATGCAGTACTTCGTTCAACCGGACTCAGCCGGTGAGTGGCTGGAGCAGTGGCTCGAAGAGCGAAGCGGATGGTATCGTGAGTTGGGGATCCGGCACGACAAGCTGCGTGTGCACGAGCACGGCGACGAAGAGCTCGCTCACTACGCAGCCGCCGCGTTCGACATCCAGTATGAGTTTCCGTTCGGCTGGCAGGAGTTGGAAGGGGTACACAACCGGACCGACTTCGATCTTTCCGCTCACGAGCGACGATCGGGCAAGAAGCTCTCGTATTTCGATGAAGAAGCAAAGGAGCGATACCTTCCATATATCATCGAGACGTCAGCAGGGGTCGATCGCACGCTGCTGGTTTGTTTGGTCGACGGATTCCGGGAAGAGGGTGAAGGCAAGGCGGCGCGAACCGTGTTGCGTCTCGATCCCCGGATCGCGCCGATCAAAGTCGCGGTCTTCCCGCTCGTCAAGCGGGACGGCATGCCCGAGATGGCGATCGAGGTTCACGCCGCTCTCAAGCGTCGCTGGAACGCCTTCTTCGACGACGGCGGCTCGATTGGGCGCCGGTACCGGCGTCAGGACGAGGCGGGTACGCCGTTTTGTGTAACGGTCGATGGCGAGTCGACGAGCGACGGAACGGTAACGGTGCGGCACCGTGATTCGATGACCCAGGACCGGGTCTCGGCCGACCGGTTGGCCGAATGGCTGGAGGATCACCTGAGCTGAAAGTTAGCCACTCTAACTTGCAACGATGGGGGAACCACCGATGACGACAGAATTGATACAGAGGCACTGCGAGCCGTGCACGAGTAAGACCCCGCCCCTCAAGCCGCCGGAGATCTTCAAACTCCACGAGAAAACTTCCGACTGGGCGATCACCACCGGTCATAAGCTTGTTCGTACGTTTACATGTCCCGACTTTATGGCGGCCATCAGTTTTGTCAATCGGGTCGCCGAGGTGGCCGAAGCGGAGGACCATCATCCGAACATTACCATCGACTACCGCAAGGTGACGTTCACGATCTGGACCCACGCGATCGACGATCTGTCGGAGAACGACTTCATACTCGCGGCCAAGATCGATGACGCCTACGCCCAGGGTGGCTTCGCAGGGGCCGGTCGAGAGTGATGGTGGCGCAGACCGCGGCAGCCAAGCACGCTAAGACAGCCGAGCGTTCGAACGAAGACTTTCGCGCGCGTTTCGCTCGGCTAGCCGATAACCCCGACCAGCTTCCCCCGGACGAGCGGCTACATGCGCTCTTCGATCTCGCGTGGGAGCGAACGATGACATGGAGCCCTGAGTTTGCGACCCACGTCGGGTATGCGGCTGTAGACCACGGCGCCTGGAGTGATATGTCGCTGACGGCGGTCGATGATCGCCTGGCCCAATCCGGGGATCCGTTGCCCGTGCTCGATGCGATTGATCCTGAGAGTCTGAGTGCCGACGATCGCCTGAACCAGGAACTGTTTCGAAAAGAGGTCGAGGACGCGGTCGATGGGGCACGCTTTCCGGACCACCTGATGGCGGTGGATCAGATGAACGGTCTGCAACTGTCCGCCACCCGGATGCTGGCCATGATGCCTACCCGCAATGAATCCGACTATGAAAACATTCTTTCACGGTTGTCCGGGTTGCCGTTGCTCATCGATCAGACAGTCGCGCTGCTCGAACAGGGGCTCGCTGATGGGTGGACCCAGCCGCGCGCCACGCTACGCGAAGTCCCGGACCAGATCGCGAGCCTTATTGTCAATGACCCAATGGCCAGCCCACTGCTTCATCCCTTCAAGACGTTTCCCGGTGGCGTGTCGTTAGCGGACAGCGAGCGATTACGAGCAGATGCCGTCGACGCGTACTCATCGCAAGTCGCACCCGCGTTACGGCGGCTCCACGATTACATCGTCAACGAGTACACGCCTGGCGCACGGGAACCGATCGCGGCCACGACTCTGCCCGATGGCGAGGCTTGGTATGATTACAGCGTTCGGATGCGGACGACGACCGATCTTTCGCCACGCGAGATTCACGAGATCGGTCTGCGTGAGGTACAGCGCATTCGTGGCGCGATGGAGGAAGTCATGACCGAAAGCGGCTTCGACGGGGACTTCGCAGCGTTTGCCAAGTTCCTGCGTACCGATCGCCGGTTCTTCTATGAGCGTGCGGAGGATCTGCTGGCGGGATATCGCGATATCACGAAGCGCGCCGATGCCGAGTTACCGCGACTCTTCAAGATTCTGCCCCGGCTGCCGTACGGTGTGATCGCCGTTCCCGATTACGCCGACGGCTCTCAGCCGGCGGCTTATTACCTACCAGGTTCGCTCGAGGTCGGGCGTCCGGGGTACTTCTACGCCAACACCTTTGCTCTCGACGAGCGACCGAAGTGGGAGATGGAGGCGCTGGCTCTCCACGAGGCGGTGCCCGGCCATCACCTTCAGATCGCGATCACGCAAGAGCTCGAAGCGTTGCCCGAGTTCCGGCGCCACGGTGGTTTTACGGCCTACATCGAAGGATGGGGATTGTACTCGGAGAGTCTCGGCGCGGAGATGGGGTTCTACCGCGATCCGTACAGCCAGTTCGGCCGCCTGTCATTCGAGATGTGGCGCGCCATCCGGCTGGTCGTCGACACCGGGATGCATGCTCTCGGTTGGAACCGCCAGCAGGCGATCGACTTCTTCGAACAGAGCTCGGGCCACACCGGCCACGATGTAAAGGTGGAGGTGGATCGCTACATCGTATGGCCAGGGCAGGCCCTGGCCTACAAGATCGGCGAGTTGAGGATCAAAGAACTACGCGCGGAGGCCGAGCGCACTCTCGACTCGTCTTTCGACCTGCGTGCTTTCCACGATGTAGTGCTAGGCGAAGGCTCCCTGCCGCTCGATATTCTCGATCGTCGAGTTCACGCGTGGATTGACTCTCAGCAGTAGGCTACTCGTAGGCCGGGGTGAGTAGCGGGCACTCTACCGATCGTTCCTTTAGAAACCTCCGTTTACGGCGCTCGAGCGAGCCCAACTCGCGTTGGTACACGCCGATGCTCTCCAGTTGATAATTGTTGAAACCGATTCGGTCGACAAAGACGATCTGGAAGTTATTGCGGTAGTAGATCCATACCTCGAACGCTTCCGCTCCCGACGGTACCGGCCGTTGGTTGACCTCGTCGGGAGAGCCGAGTGTCAAGTAGACTCGGCCGCGGTCGCTGAGGTAGCCTTGTCGAAGCGCGCTCTTCCACTCCCTGTTAGCGATCGCGATGCGGCGGAAATAGTCCTGCAGTTCCTCGTTTACCGCCGTTGCCGGTATGGGGTCGCGAATGCGCCAGAAACAGTTCCACGCATCGATCCGGGCTTCGGCTCCGTTCACGCCCTTGAGGATCTTGAGTTCGTCCTTCGTGGCCGCGTACTTGATCAGCGACAGCGCGTCTTTCCAGTTCTCGGCGATCCAACCGCCTGACCCGGCAATCATGAGCGGCGTACTGTGACTGGTGATCACCTCTCCAGTGTCGTCGACCAATTCGATCTCGAACCGAAACTCACCGAACCGTGCGTCGTCGTTCTCGAGCGAGCCGAAGAGCTGGGCCGTGCCGTCGTCATTGGAAACAACGGCCTGTGACCAATCCGCGTCCGCTGTGCCGGCGGCCTCCGCCTCTGGGACGAGCTGCGCGCGCGCCGTGTAGGGGCCGCCCTGGTCAACGTGAGCCAAGTCGATCATGAAGTCGAACCGGCTTGGGGCCGAAGAGTAGTAGTGGCTAGGACTGACTACGTAGCTGACGCCAGCATCAGTCGTTTGGTAAAGACGCAGCAGCACCGGCTCGCTAACTGCGGCGACACTTGGGAACGGCGCGACCTCGAGGGTCGTCGAGGCGCGCGAGGCATCGTTGGCATTCTGATCTCGAACTGTGACCGAGAAGTCGTACGTCGCCGGTGTCACGGCCATCTCGGTCTGGAACACGATGGTCTCGGTAACCAGCATCGTCTCGTCGAAGGTTTCGACCTCGACGCTCTTGTCCCAACTTCGCTCTAGCGCGTCGACATCTCCATCTTCGGGATCGAACTCTGCTTTTACTTGATAGTTCGCTTGCCACAGACCATCGCTAGTGCGAACAAACCGGAGGCTGCTGTTGGAGAGCGACACGCCGACCAATACTTGCACAGAGTCGTCGGCCTTCCCGGGTAAGAACCATGTGTCGGCGACAAACCCGACGTCCCCTTGAGCTCGCAGTATCTGATGATCCTCGTAGAACCGATCGTTCGAGAAGATCTCTCTCAGATCGATGTCCTGGCTGAAAGCCGATCGAGGTACCGCGATCAGAGTAGGACCGGTGGCGAGCACCACGAGCGCCGCGAGTCGCATCAGCTGCATAACAGCACTCCTTGCATGGAACACGGGGGCGGTTTGGGGATATGCACGCTATTAAGATGACAGGTCGGTGGGTGGCGAGCCACCGGCTTCTGACCTAAATACCCGCGCGGCTCAATCAGGTTGCATATGACGCTGGAAATGGAGAACCCCCGCCGCGTGTTTCGCTTTGTCGGTTGTCTGCTCGCCGTAGCCGGCGCGGTTGCCTGCGCTGGCAACAAAGCGCCGGTAGCAACCTACGGCCCGCCGCCCAGAGTCTCGGAACCCACGCCGAGCCGCATCGAAGAACTCCAACTCATTCTCGGTGACGAGTTGACTGCGGAGGAAGAAGCTGACCTTCGCGCGATTCGACTTGCGCAGTACGATTCGCCAACGGAACTGCGCCCGCCTGAGCTCGACGAGAGCTTGGAACAGTTGCTCGAGGACGAGGGGGCAGTGCTCGTCGAAGAGAGCGTCGACTACGACATACCGATCGTTCTCAACAACCGCGTGGAGTGGTGGATCAATTATTTCACGCATCGGGTTCGGGGCTCGTTCGAGCGGTACTTAATTCGATCCGGCGCTTGGCTGCCGTACCTAAAGACGGAGCTGGCCCAGGCCGGACTGCCGCGGGATCTCGCCTATATCGTACTGATCGAGAGTGGGTTCTCGACCCGAGCCAGGAGCCGAGCGAACGCTGTCGGCCCTTGGCAGTTCATCGCGTCGACGGGTCGCGAGTACGGCCTCAGGATCGACCGTTGGGTCGATGAGCGAAGAGACTACGAACGGGCAACCCAAGCGGCGATCGTGTATCTGTCGGATCTGCATGCGATGTTTGGCTCGTGGCACCTCGCGGCCGCCGGATACAACGGTGGGCAGGGTCGGCTCAAACGCACGATGTTGCGCGACAACGCGGTGAACTTTTGGGAGCTGACGAGCTTGCGCGACGAAACCATGAACTACGTGCCAAAACTTCTGGCCGCCACGATCGTCGCCAAGCAACCCAGACGTCACGGTTTTTTCAGCGTGCCCTACCTCGAGCCGGCAGAGTGGGCCAAGGTCACGGTTCCAACCTCGGTCTCCATGGATGTGATCGCTGCCGCGGCCGATGTCCCAACCGACGCGATCGTCGCGTTAAACCCTCATCTTCTGAGGGGCCGCACACCGCCTGGTGAATCGAACTTCCCGGTCAAGATCCCGATCGATCGCGTCGAGACGTTCCTTGAAAACATCGACGGTGCGATGGCTTCAGGTGGGAGCGGTTCGGCGACAGTTCGCTCCGTAAGTTTGGCCGAGGCCGATTCGTCGGAGCTGCAGGTCCATCGCGTCCGGCGCGGCGATACCCTGTATGGCATCGCCCGCCGATACGGCGTCACGGTAGCGGCGATCAAGCAGGCCAACGGACTTCGAAGCAACAAGATCATGCCCGGTACGCGTCTCGAGATCCCGTAACGGTTCGGTAGCGTAGCCCCAGAGCGGCGGCTAGTTTGGTTTTTCGCATGCCCGCCACGCCGCCTATTCCCGTGGCCGACGCGCAACGACAGATCGTCGAGCGAATCGAGCCGTTGGACGCCGAACGGGTGCCGATCGCGCGGGCTTGGGGCCGCGTGCTCGCAGCGGCCGTTTCTTCGGAACTCGACCTGCCACCCTGGGACAACTCCGCCATGGACGGTTATGCAGTGCGCTCGGGCGAGGTACGCTCGGGAAGTCCGCTACCGGTCGTTCTCGATCTGCCGGCCGGCGCACGCTCCGGCCAATCACTGCCAGCCGGCAGTGTGGCACGGATCATGACTGGCGCTCCGTTGCCGATTGGCGCCGACGCAGTGATTCCGGTTGAGGCATCGACCGGCCCAACAGGGCCAGGCGTGTTCGCTGACCCCGGGGAAGAAGTCCGCTTTGACGTAACGCCGCAATCTGGGGCCAACATTCGATGCCGTGGGGAGGACGTCGGTCGTGACACCGTGGTTCTGGAACGCGGGATCGAGTGTGGTGGTCCTCAGATCGCGATGGCGGCATCCACTGGACACGCGTCCGTCGACGTCTTTCGGCGGCCGGAGGTGGCGGTCGTCAGCACTGGGGACGAACTGGTCGAGGTCGAGGCAGCAGGTACCGAGGATCGTATCGTCAACGGCAACGCGCATGGTTTGGCGGCCAAGATCGAGCAGGCTGGCTGTGTGGCCAGGATGTTGCCCATTGTTCCAGACGACCGGGCTGCAACGAATAGTGCGATCGCCGACGCGCTGGCGTCTGATGCCGTGGTAACGATCGGTGGGGTTTCCGTTGGTGGTCGTGATTACGTTCGTGACGCGCTCGTAGCAAGCGACGTTGAAATCGTTTTCTGGCGCGTCGCGCTGCGCCCCGGTGGCCCGTTTGCCTTTGGTACCGCTGGCAAGCGTAGCGTATTCGCACTGCCAGGTAACCCAGTGAGCGCGCTCGTGACTTTTGACCTATTTGTTCTTCCAGCGCTGCGCAAGATGTCAGGACATACGCGATGTTTCCCGCGGCGGCATCGCGCGCGACTCGCTGAGCCGGTTAGCACAAGAAGCGATAAGGCTTACTACCTGCGCTGTCGTCTCGAGTTGGATGCGTCTGAAGGATGGCGTGCATCGATCACTGGCCGGCAGGGTTCCGGTGTGCTGTCAAGTCTGGTTGAGGCTGACGGCATGGTGATTGTCCCGCAGGGAGTCGACGATTTACCGGCCGGGGCCTGGGTCGAGTTTTTGCCGATCAACAATCGCGTCACCTGGCAGGAGGCGGTAGCGTGACGGGCACTGTGGGTGCCAATCGATCAGCGGATCTCGCCGCCGCACGCGAGCTGATGGAGGGCGCCTCGAAGCTCGTCCTTACGACACATGTTCAGCCGGACGGCGATGGGATCGGCTCCGAGGTCGCTCTGGCCTGCCACCTCCGGGCGATCGGTAAGGACGTTGTCATCCTCAACCCGCATCCTACTCCGCCGCGGTTCCGATTCCTGGAACCTAATCCGCCGATCGTGCCGTTTGATCCCGCGGTGGCGGAGCGCGCGCTGTCGACCACCGACGCGCTGATAGTGCTCGACATTTCCGTGCCGAATCGGCTTGGTAAGCTGGAAAGTTATGTCATGGAATACCGACCCAAGACGCTCATCATCGACCACCACGCTGACCCAGGACAAATCGATGGCCTGGAGCTCAGGAACGTTGCCGCATCTGCCACCGGAGAATTGATGTACGAGCTCCTCGAGTCTTGGTCGGTTCGGTGGACGCCCGAGATCGCAACCGCCTTGTACGCAGCCATCGCGTACGACACGGGTGGGTTCCGTTTTGCCAACACGAGACAGGTCACGCACAGGATAGCCGCAGACCTGATTACACGTGGAGCCGACACCCTGCTCGCCAACGAAAACCTGTTCGAATCGTACTCAGTGCCCAGGATCAAACTCCTAGCACGCGTGTTGGACAGTTTCGAGCTGTCCGCGAACGGTCGTGTGGCAACCGCCGTTGTCTCGGTCGGTCTGATGACCGAGCTTGGCGCGGTGAACGAAGACGTCGAAGGGATCGTCGAGGTCTTGCGGTCGATCGATGGCGTTGTAGTTGCGACGCTGATCAAAGAGGTGGGGCCGTCAGCGACCAAGATATCGTTTCGATCGTCAGGCCCGTACAATGTGAATGCCTTCGCCAGTCAGTTTGGTGGCGGTGGTCACGTAAACGCCGCCGGAGCGTTCCTACGAGAGCCGCTGGACACGGTCGTCCAGCGCGTGATTCCCGCCGTGAGGGACGAGTTTGATCCCACAGTAGGGGTCGCCGGGCACGCATGACGATTCGCAATCAGTTCCTGTCCGGGCCGCGGATCGCGCCGCGTCCGATTGGCGCCGACGAGCGGACCGCCGACACGATCGACAATGCTTTCCTAGCCTACAACGCGGGTCGACTGCGCGACGCGTGCGAGCTGTTTGACAAGCGGATGCTGGGTGACGACGTCACAGTTGGCCTCGCACTGAGCGGGGCTTTGACACCGGCTGGTCTCGGGATGACGTGCATCGTGCCGTTGATCGAGGCCGGTTTTGTTGATTGGATCGTCTCAACCGGGGCGAACCTCTATCACGACACCCACTTCGGGATCGGCCTCGAGATGCGACGCGGTCACCCGCAGATGGACGACACCGCGCTGTACGAGGCCGGCGTCGTGCGAATTTACGATGTCGTATTCGAGTATGACGTGCTACTCAAGACAGACGCTTTCTTTCGCCAACTCATGACCGCTGAGGAATTCCAACACGAGATGGGCACCGCCGAGTTCCACTACCGCGCGGGCCGCTACGTTGATGAGCGCGAAAGAACTCTTGGCCAATCTGGCAGTTCGGTGCTGGCTGCCGCGTACCGAAACGGCGTTCCGATTTACACTTCATCTCCGGGCGACTCGTCGATCGGCATGAACATCGCTGAGATGGAGTTCCGCGGATACAAGCTCAAGATCAACCCTTCGGTGGATGTGATCGAGACGACGGCGATAGTGTTTAACGCCAAGCAAAAGAGTGGTCGGAGCGCAGTGATGATCATGGGCGGTGGGTCACCAAAGAACTTCGTTCTACAGACCGAACCACAGATCCAAGAAATAATGGGCCTAGACGAAACCGGTCATGATTACTACCTGCAGGTCACCGACGCTCGACCAGACACGGGCGGATTGTCTGGGGCGACACCAGGTGAAGCGGTTTCCTGGGGCAAGGTCGATCCTAACCGACTTCCGGACGCCGTGGTGTGTTACTGTGATACGACGATTGCGTTGCCGCTGCTAACCGCCTACGTGCTCGACCGGCACCCTCCGCGCCAGCCGCAACGCCTGTATGACAGTCGCGAAGAGTTGTTAGGTCAGTTGCGCACGGCGTACGAGTCGGCGGCCGGGGACCGCCAGCCGGGCGAGGTTATCGATAAATCGCGGTGATCTTGAGATGATCCTCCCGCTCGATCCGCTCGCCCGACCAGGCTCGGCACGCAGATTTCGCTGCACCGTGCACGGCCTCTGTTTCGAGAACCGGTACCGGCATCTGGACGAAGTGCACGCGGGCGACCGACTCATGTTGCGGCGCGAGTCCGACAATGAGATTGGCGCCGACGCGATTCAGGTCCTGACCTCGGAAACGCAGCTCTTGGGCTATGTACCGCGTTCGATCTCCCGTTGGCTGGCGCCGGCGATGGATGCCGGTTACAGACCCCACGCGTCGGTCGTCAAGATCCGTTCCGCCTGCCCGTACTACGAGCGACTCCTGATAGAAGTGCAGGTCGACGACTAAGAAGAGGGCTCCCGGCAAATCGTCGGGAGCCCTCTTCGTTTGGGCTGCTCGTGCTCAGCCCTCGATCTTTTTGGCCGAGCTGTCGCCCTCGATGGCGATTTCGCGCGGCTTGGCCTCCTCACGACGCGGAAGACGAATCGTCAGTACGCCGTTTTCTAGCTTGGCGCTGACGTCTTCGTGGTCGACGTGCCAAGGGAGCGAGAACGACCGCTCGAACGCCCCGTAGGAGCGCTCGGCCCGGTAGACCGTCTCGTCCTCGGACTTCGTCTCGTGCCGCTTCTCGCCGCGAACGGTCAGGGTGTTGTTCTCGACCCCGATCTTGATGTTCTCGGTCGGCATCCCCGGGACCTCGAGACGCAATGTCAGGTGGTCAGGAGTCTCCGACACGTCAGCGACCGGGAACCACTGGCGATCCGCCAACCGGAACCAATTCCGAGTGTTGAACGCCTCGTCCACCCAGCGATCCATCTCGCGTGGAAACGAAAGGACGTCGCTCCAGGGGCGGCAGCGAGTTAGATAAGTCATTGTTGTTCCTCCTTTGTGCACATATGGATTGCCCGCCGACTTGACAGCTGTCGGCGACCTTTTTCTTCTCGTCGGAACTCAATTGCAACCCGCGTACCAAACGCGATTCTCTGCCGTTTTTGTCTGTTTCTTTCGTGATTAGCTCTAGAAACGGCAGGGCCCTGTCACTCTGGCGCGAGAGTGTCAGTCGAGCGGAAGCTCCAGGACCTCGGAATCAGCTCCGGGCTCTTTGGTGACCGATGAATCGGCAGGTGGTCGGTGGGTTAGCCATTTCGGCTCGGCGCCCGTGATGAGAAAAGCGAGGATCTGACCCGCCAACTTCGGGACGTCGGGTCGCTCGCCCCCAAATGGGCGGGAAGCGTGGTGCTCGGCACGCCCTGCAAGCGCGGCGTGACCAAACACGAAGTGGACCAGTTCCTGGTCCTCGAGTGGGGTGATCCGAACCTCGCGCTCGGTGACGGGGAAGGCGATCCGCACTCCGGCTGGCCCGTGGGGCTGGTGCTCGACTTCCGGCACGGCCTCGAGTAACCCCTCCAAGCCGCCGACTAGGTGGTCGTACCGCAGTTTGAAGTTCGCACCAGGTCCTGGTCCCTCGGGTGTCGATCGCTTCTCAGCATGGACCTCCACCCGGTCTCGAATCTCGCTCAGAAGCGCCCTTCGTTCCTCAGCCGAACCGGCATCAGGCGGGCCCGTCATGATGCGCAGTCTAGGAACGCCTGGAATCGTCGTCAACGACGTTGCCCTTGAACTGCCCGCGCCGGTATGTTCGGCCAACCGGTGAAAGCGCAACTTGCCAAGTGGATCGCGGATGGCGCCGAAACGACTCCGCGCTGGCTCAACGAACCGCTCGCGTTAGTGCTCGGTGTGCTGCTCTTGATCGGGCACGGCCGTAGGACAGCGCTCGGGAACCTCAAGCGTGCGTTTCCCGATTGGTCGTTGTGGCGCCGCTGGAGAGTTGCGTTCTCCGCCTACCGCCAAATGGCGCGCACGCTGGTCGAGTTCCTTCACACCCGCAGCTATACGGACGCCGATATCCGGGAACGGGTGACGCTGAATAACGTCGAAGCGCTTGAGGCAGCCCAAGACAAAAGTCACGGTGTGATCCTGCTATCTGGCCACTACGGTAATTGGGAGTGGTTGGGGCGAGCGGTCACCGCAGCGGGTTACCCGTTTGCGGCGCTTTACAAAGAACCCCAAAACGCTGGCTTTGGAACCCGCCTAAAAGCGATGCGTGAAGCGGCTGGGTTGGTGCAGATAGATCACGACGATATGCGAGCCGCGATTCAATGGCTTCGAAAGGGCGGCGTTTTGGGAATCATTATGGACCAAGAGCCGCGCCGATCGGGTGACTCGGCGATCGCCCCGCTGTTTGGACATCCCGCGATCACGCATGCCGGTCCGTTCCGGTTGGCTCGCCTGACCGGGGTGCCGGTGTTCACCGTTTTTAGCCGGCGAACAGGATCCGGGAGGTATCGCGGTGATTTGCGACCTTTTCGGATGAGTTCGCTTAGTGATCCCGAGCAGGCGGTAGCGGAAGACGCAGCTGTGTTCAACGGACGCCTGGAGGCAGCGGTGCGCGATCGGCCCGATCACTGGTTGTGGATGTATCGACGATGGGGTCGGCTCGAGCGTGAGTGCGAGGTCTCGGAGGAGGGTGGTCGGTCGACTGCGGTAGGGGCGCGCTCAAGGGGGGTTGTGGGTGGGTAAGCGAGCCGCGCAGTTTGCCCGTGCACACGTCTATCTTCGTGTCGTTTCGCTTCTTCGCAGAATACCCGAAAAGCTACTCGCGCTGTGTACTTTAGTGCTCGGGGCTTTTCTCTTCGTCTTCTATCGCCGCGGGGTCGTCCGGGCGAATCTCGCGTTTGCGTTTCCCGAGTGGTCTTCGACTCAGCGACGGGAAACCGTTTGGGCCTATTATCAGCACCTGGCCCGAGTGCTGGTTGAGTCTCTCCATACGACCGATTACACGGAAGCCGAGTTTCGGGATCGGGTGGTGCTGGAGCAAAAGGAAGTCATATCGGAAGCCCTAGCTAGAGGACAAGGCGTCGTCGTTCTCACCGGCCATTTTGGGAATTGGGAGTGGTTCGCCCGTAGGGCCGCCGTCGAATGGGGCCGGGTGGCGGTTCTCTATGATCGACCCCATGATGACGCGTTGGACGAGCTCTTGGTCAAGCTCCGAGGCGAGGCCGGCATGACGCTGATCAACTATACGGACACTCGCGGCTCGATTAAGTGGCTGCGGAACGGGGGGATTCTTGGGATAACCATGGACCAAGAACCACTCACTGGTGTGGCAGTTTCGCTCTTCGGCAGACCCGCGCTCACTCACACGGGACCGTTTCGGTTGGCTCGTATGGCGGACTCGGTGGTGGTAACGGGGTTCTGTCATCGTGTGCAGATGGGTGGCTATCGAGCTCGATTTGAGTCCTTCCCGCTGACCGGTGCCGAAGCAGACGAACGGGCGATCTTGGTTGAAGCCACTGAGTTCAATGCCCGACTGGAAGACGCTGTGCGGCGGAACCCGAACCAGTGGCTGTGGACTCATCGCCGTTGGAAGCGAAGTTGGAAGCTCAAGCCAGATCCGATGCGACAGGTTCCGGCCCCGTTTTCGCCTCGAAGCTAGCTTCTCAGAGGGGCTCGGTAATGTCGAGCGTTGCGGCCACGTAATCCTCGTAAGCAGTGATGAGCTTTGCCGTCCGCGGGCCAGGTGCTGGCAACTCGGCGGTATCGATGCTCATGACCGGTTTGATCCCCGCCGACGTGAACGTAAGGAACCATTCGTCCGCCTCATGGACGATGTCCGGTGGGTATCGGCCTTCGACCGTCCGAAGGCCGCAGCTCGGGGCGAGCCACAGGACGACATCGCGGGTGATGCCGGCCAATACGCCGCAACCGGTTTCCGGGGTGTGGAGCGTGTCAGCCTCGAAAAAGAAGAAGTTCGACTGTGGGCCCTCGAGCACCCAACCGTCGGCATGCACGAGAAGCGCGTCGTCGGCACCCGTCTGGTGCGCTAGGCGTCGAGCTCGAGCGTGACTCAACCGGTTGGTGTGCTTCACCCCCGGCAGGTACGGGACGATCGGTTCCGGATGGCACGCTAGCCGCCACGCGGGGGTATCTGGGTGCGAGTAATGGGGCAACGGCTCGATCCAGACGAGCGCCGATGGGGTACCCCCTGGCGAACCACGGGTGACGTACAACCGGGCGAGTCCGGTGTCGCTATTGAAATCGTCGAACAGCCGCGCCAGGATGACGCGCAAGTCGGCGAGGCTCCACGGCACATCAAGCTCGAGCGCTGTCGCAGATTGTCTCAGCCGGTCTAGATGGGCCTCGAGAAACAACGGGCGACGAACTAGGATCTTGACGCCCTCGTACACTGCTTCGCCAAACAAGAATCCTTGGTCGCGAGCTCTCAGCGCGGGTTGATCGAGAGGTTGATAGTTGCCGTCGACGTGTATCTGCATGGACTTGGTATGCGAAACAGATTCCTAAAGAGAGTCGAGTTCACGCCAGACGACGTCGATGTCGAAACCGCGCTGAGCAGCCACCCCGCCGAGCAAGTGGGACTCGAATTCCTCGTTCAACCTCGGCTGTTCAACGTCGGGAACGAGAAGATTCTCCGCGGTCAGCTAAGGTACGACTCGCCATCGGAGCGCGCTCGCTTTGAGGCAGCGCTGTCAACATTCGATGTGTCGCACTTCTATGAGCAGGTCGACGGGCAAACCGTTGCCACCGTGACCCACCCCAGGGCACCTTCGCTGCCGCCCGAATGGCGATGGAATCTGGCGCTCTTCCTGCTAACCGTTGTGTCGACGCTTTGGGCGGGAGCGTTCTTGGCCGGCGAGTCGCCCGACTTCTTTCTTCGAGAACCCGGCAGGCTTGTGGCGGGGCTACCGTTTTCGGCATCGATCATGGGGATCCTCGCGGCTCATGAGTTTGGCCACTACGTCGCAGCGCGCCGCTACGGACTTCACGTAACGCTGCCATTCTTCATCCCGCTACCGCTGATCTCACCGATCGGCACCCTCGGTGCCGTGATACGGATGAAGACCCCGGTCTACACGCCCAGAATGCTGCTCGACGTCGGCGCGGCAGGCCCGTTGGCCGGCATTGTGGTGGCGATTCCAGTCGCGATCTATGGGATTCAGACCTCGTCCGCGCTGCCCGTCGGTTCGATCGACGGGATCCAACTTGGCGAGCCGCTCCTGTTCAAGTGGCTCGTGGCGTGGTTTGCGAGCTACCCGGAAGACACGCACGAGTTGTTCCTCAACCCGGTCGCATTCGCGGGTTGGATTGGGTTGTTCGTCACCGCGCTCAACATGTTGCCGATCGGTCAGCTTGATGGCGGTCATGTGTTGTACGCCCTAGTAAGTCGCGGTCAACACAGAATCGGCGGCGTGTGCTTTTTCGCCCTATTGGTCATGGGCTGGTGGTGGTCGGGATGGTATCTGTGGGCGATGATGGTTTTGTTCATTATTCGCATCAAGCATCCGCCCGTGCTCGATTCCGATCAGCGACTGGGCCCTGGTCGGCAAATCATCGGATGGCTGTCGGTGGCGATTCTCGTTCTTTGCTTTACGCCGATCCCGTTCAAGTTTTAGAGTCGCCGGGGTGTTAGCCGTCCCACCGACGAACGACGAGCGCCGAGTTCTTCGAGCCAAACGCGATACAATTGACAACTGCTACCTCGAGGTCCGCCGAGCGACCCTCGTTGGGGACGTAATCCAGATCGCACGCTGGGTCCGGGTGCTCGTAGTTGATCGTGGGTGGTAGCCAGCCAGTTCGCACCGCCTCAATCGTCTCGACCAGGCCGGCCGCACCGCACGCCCCTTGAGGGTGGCCGATCATCGACTTGAGCGCCGAAGTCGGCACATCGGGCCGGTCGGCCAGCGCCAGCCGGATGGCATGCGACTCGATCCGGTCGTTTAGCTCTGTAGCCGTTCCGTGGAGGTTGACGTAGTCGACTTGTTCGGGCGTTACGCCGGCGTCATCCAGCGCGACGGTGATTGCCCGGGCGGCCTCCTCGCCCTCGGGCTCGGGCCGAACCCGATGGTAGGCATCGCAGGTCGTACCGTACCCAGTCAGCTCGCCCAGGACCTCGGCGCCCCGGCTGCGCGCGCTGGTCAGAGTTTCGAGCACCAACATCCAAGCCCCCTCACCCATCACGAAACCATCACGATCGACGTTGAAAGGCCGCGACGCGCTGGTGGGGTCGCCGTTGCGCGTGGTCATCGTTCCCATCCGACAGAAGCCAGCCATCACTCCGGGCACGATGCACGCCTCGGCTCCTCCGGTGATGATCCGATCAGCCCATCCCGATCGAAGTGCCTGCAGCGCGTACCCCGTGGCGTCCGAAGCAGACGTGCATCCGGTCGAAACGACGTGACTCATGCCCCGCAGGTTGAAAACCATCGAGATCTCGCTGGATAACATGCCGACAAACGACGCCACGACGGCATACGGGCTCATTCTCCGGTAGCCCTCGTTGAAGTACGTCTCGTACTGTTCCTCGCCGAACGCGATGCCCGCTGCTCCGGTTCCGATCAGCACGCCGGTCCGCTGTCGTTCGTCAGTGGCGAGTCGATCGGGATCGATGTGAGCATCCAACAGCGCTTCTTCGGTCGCCGCCAGTGCCATCGCGACAACGCGCATGTGATAGCGTCTGAGCCGGTGTGGCAGGTGAGCTTCGACATCAAACCCGTTCACTTCGCCAGCGACCTTGCAGGGGATCGTCGCCGGGTCGAACTGTGTGATCGCGCCGGTCCCGCTCGTCCCGGCCGCGCACGCCTCCCAGAAATTCCGCCGGCCGATGCCATTCGGACTGACGGCGCCCATGCCAGTGATTACGACGCGCTCTGTGTCGCTCATGGGGCCCGAATATAGAACCAGGGCTGCAGCGTCCAGCCCGGCCCGTGGCGCGCGGCATTGTCGGTCGTAACTTCAGTTGGTGAGTCACGAACGATACGTGCGGCAACAGATACTCCCCGAGATCGGGTCTCGCGGACAGCAGCACCTTGCAGACTCCCACGCGGTGTTGGTGGGTTGCGGCGCGCTGGGTTCCCATCAGGCGCAGTTACTGACACGCGCTGGAGTCGGCTGGTTGACGATCATCGATCGCGACCTGGTTGAGCGGTCGAACCTCCAGCGACAAGTTCTGTTCACGGACAGCGATGCCGAAGCCGAAACCCCCAAAGCGATAGCCGCCGAGCGGGCGCTTCGCGCGGTCAATCCGGACGTGCGGATCGAGGGCATCGTCGACGATCTCAACGCGGTCACCGCCGATCAACTCTTGTCCGATGCGGACGTTCTGTGCGACGGCACCGACAACTTCGAGACCCGGTACTTGATCAACGATTTTTCGGTTCGCGAAGGCGTTCCGTGGGTGTACGGCGGAGTGGTCGCGACCGGCGGCCTCGTCTTGCCGGTTGTGCCCGGTCGAACACCGTGCTTGAGATGCGTGTTTGAAAACCCACCACCACCAGGCGCACTGCCGACTTGTGACACGGCCGGGGTGCTCGGCTCGGCTGCCGCCGTGATTGCTGGCCTCCAGACGACCGAGACACTGAAGATTCTAGTCGGCGCCGAGGAGCATTTGCTGAACGGCTTGGTGCGTTACGATGCCTGGGCCGGAGAGTTCACAACGGTGCGGACGGGGCCGCCGCGGGCTGAGTGTGCGACGTGTGGAAAGCGCGACTTCGAGTACCTCGAGGGAGGCCGGACATCGGGCGCGCTGCGGTTGTGTGGCAGGGACGCGATCCAACTCCTGCCAGGTGAAGGTCTGCCGCCACCTCAGCTGTCGGTGATCGCTGCCCGGCTCGAGCGGGAGTGGGACGTCACCCTCAACGAGTACTTCCTGCGCGCGCGACGTAACGGGATAACCCTGCACCTGTTCCGTGATGGACGGCTGATCGCCGACGGCGCGACCGACGAGACCGAAGCACGGAGCCTGTATGCCAAAGTCATCGGGACATAGGCAGGAGCGCGAACAGCGTCCCAGCTGGCGCCTGCGTCGTTCGACGCAGCGAACATTGATCGTCTTGGTGCTTGCGATCGTAGGCCTGGGGATCGAATACTGCAGGGACGATGGGGGGGATGGACCGAGCGGAGCCGTATCGACCGATCGTAAGCGATTCGAAGACCAGGTTTTTCGCATCGATCACGTGATCGACGGTGACACCGCGGTTCTCTCAGACGGGACTACGGTGCGGTTCATCGGGATCGATGCCCCCGAGATGGTGCCAGTCCAACAATGTGGCGCTGCGGAGGCGACCCGACTGAGTCACGACCTGCTCGACGACCAGACCGTTACGGTACGGCTCGACCCCGCCGAGACTCGCGATCGCTTCGGCAGATTGTTGGCCTATCTAGAGCGCGAAGACACGATCGTAAACGTCGAACTCGTTCGGTCAGGGTGGGTGTGCGCGTTCCCGTTTCGCGACACCCGGAGATTCCGCGCTGAGATCTCCGCCGCCGAAGCCGAAGCCCAGGCCGCGGGCCGGGGTGTGTGGGAGGAGTGCCCAACAATCCCACGTGGCTGTCCCTGATGATCGCTAGCGCCGACCCGCACACCCTCGCCCTATTCGCCGTTTTGGCGACGCTGTTCTTCTATCTCTATTGGCAACACCGGATGGTGCAGTTTCTCCTATGGGGGCTCGCCTGGATCGTTTTATTGGCGCGCCACATGATCGCCTTCCTGTATGAACCGCCTCTGCTTCCGTGGCTGGGTCTGGACATCTTTCTGCTTTCACTTGCCGGTGGGCTCGTCTTCTTGGGTGGATTGGCGATTGCCGCGTCGTCTCAGTTGGGTCGTCCCCGGGCAGCCTTGATTGGGCTCGGCGTGGGCCTACTCATGGTTTTGGCGGTCGTCGCCATCGTCGAGTTGTTGCCCGAATCCGTACGACCGTGGACGACTACGCTGGGTGCCGTTGGGGCGTTGTGGATCGCCGCCGGTTGGATGGTCGATCGCTTTGGGCGGCACAAGACTCCGATCGGAGCTCCGGTAGCCGGCCTAGCGCTGGTGGCTTGGGGGGCCCTGCTACCGGTCAGCTGGGCGTTGGCCGCAGAGCCGACCGCTCCGGCCTGGCTACCCTCCATGGAGATCGGTCTGTATGTCATCCTGGCGGTGGGGATGATCATCCTCGGCGTCGAAGAGGCACGTCTCGTATTCGCGCCGCGTGGCATGCTCGACGAGGACCCGAACCTGATCGTCGTCTATCAGGGAGAAAAGTACTTGTTCTCAAATCGGACATTTGAACAACGAACCGGGTGGAGCTTCCGGGACCTGGAACGTCAGGAACCGTTCGAGTACATCGCCGGGGAGTATCGAGAGGAGGCGGCGAGTCGTCTCCGGGGCTTGCTCGACGGAGAACACCTCGACACGGGTTTCGAGGTCGAGATCGTGCGCTCCGACGGGGAGATCGTACCGGTTGTCGTTTTCGGCGATTCGATCGCTTGGGAGGGACGGTCGGCGATCAAGTTCGAGTTGATCGATCTCACCGAGCAGCGAAGAATCGAAGCCGAGGTTCGGGCGATGAACGCCGAGCTCACGGAAATCAACGCGGAGCTCGAGAGTACGAACGAGTTGCAGTCGGAGTTTCTCTCCAACACGAGTCACGAGCTCAAGACCCCGCTGACCTCGATCATCGCCAACACCGAGATCCTCGAGTACGAGATGTGCGGCCCGGTGAACGAGGAACAACGACGGATCCTGGGCAGCATCGGTCGCAACAGTCAACACCTGCTCGAGATGATCTCGCAGCTGCTGGATTTCGCCCGCCAGGAAGAGGGGCATACTCCGATCAAATACGAACAGGTCGATCTTGAGAAATTGATCGGCTCGGTGGTCGAAACTGTGAAACCGCTCGAGATCGGCGGGCTTCGCTTCGTCGTAGATATCGATGATCGGCTGGAGCCATGCTACTTGGATGGGGAGAAGATCTATCGGGTCTATCTGAACCTGGTAGAGAACGCGGTCAAGTTCTCGAACGAGGGCGAGATACGGGTCTCGGTGCGGATTGTCGAGGGCGAGCTTGAAGGATCGGTGTCCGATCAGGGGATCGGCATCCCGGTCGAGAAACTGGACGAGATCTTCGAGGCCTTTCGTCAGGTCGATGCATCCCCGACGAGAGCCTATCAAGGCGTGGGTCTGGGCCTCGCCATCACCCGTCAGCTGATAGAGCTCCACGGCGGACGGATCTGGGCTGAGTCGGAGGCTGGCGAGGGCAGCGTGATGCGATTCCGCATCCCGTACCTGCTGCGGGTACCGGAGCACGTGGTCGAGGCGAGTGCGGCACCCACCGCCTAAGCCTGAGCCGACTTCCGGGGTCCGGTTGCCGCTCCGGCGAGGTCCTCTATCTTCGATCGCAGTCTCTTCACGACCCGGTTCAGCCTGTCGTTGCGGCTGAGGTCGGGCCCAACCGGTTTCGACTGTGGAAGATCTACTGTTTGAGCGGCTCGACCGAATGCAGTCCCGCGTCGAGCCAGAGATCGTTCTTCAAGATCTGTACTTCATCGATCGTGTCGTGCGTCCGATCGCCGGCCCGCAGGGCGACGATTACCGCATCCCATACCTCGCCGAAGCACTCGAGGAACGAGGCTTCTTCGATTCGGGAGATGAAAACTGGGAAGCAATCGATGTGTACTCCGACCTTTGTGATCTGTGCGGAATCCGGTCGTACGCTGCGCTGGATGTCGTGCTGACTCGTTTCCGCGACTACCGAACCGCCCGTCAAGCGGCGTCGGTCGAGAACCGCTGAGCCGAATCGTACATGCCCAATGAGTGAGTTCTTCAACACCGAGCTTTGGGCAAAGCTTCTGCTTGCGCTCGCCTGTGGCGCGGCGATCGGCATGGAGCGCCAGATTCGCGACAAGCCGGCAGGGGCTCGCACAAACATGCTGATCTGCGTGGGGTCGACGCTGATCACGATGGTGTCGATACATGTCGCGCTGTCGTACGCGGAGCGCGGCATCAACATCAGTGACCCCGGGAGGATCGCGGCCCAGATCGTGACTGGTGTGGGCTTTATCGGCGCCGGTACGATCATCCAGGCTCGGGGCGCGGTGCATGGCCTGACGACGGCCGCGACAATCTGGGTCATGGCCGGCATCGGGTTGGCGATCGGGAGCGGTTTCTACGCTCCGGCTATTGTGACGACCGTCTTGATGCTGCTGATCCTATGGGCGCTGCGATGGCTCGGGCGGCATGTCGCTCACCCGCAGCGGTTCGTGGAGTTCCGCGTTGGCGCCAGTCGGAAGGCAGGTGTCCTAGCGGCCATTCAGGATGCCGCGGCGGCAGCCAATCTGGATGTCGACGAGATTCGCCTCGCGCGCGTCGGCGAGGGGATGACTGTCGAGTTCGCCGCACCGTGCACGCGGCAGGTGCGTGATCAGCTACTCGAGCGGTTGCTCGCGGTTGATGCCGTCGAGGACGTCCAAGCTCAAGCGTGAGCCACCAACTAAAGGGCCTATTCGTTCCGGTTACTACACCTTTTGGTGACGATGGAGAGGTCGATCTCGATCGATTCGCCGAACAGATCCGGGTCTACAGCAGTTACGCACTGTCTGGGGTGATCGTCTTTGGTACCAGTGGCGAGGGTCCGTTGCTCGAGGCCGACGAGGAGCCAGCGCTACTCGAGGCGGCTAAGCGCGTGTTACCAAAAGAGTGGAAGCTGATCGTGCAAGTTGGGCGCGAGAGCGTGCGTGCCTCCCGCCTGGCAGCGGAGCGGGCGAGCGCGGCTGGAGCTGACGCATTGCTATGTCTGCCGCCTCGCTACTACGCGCTCAGCGACGTCGTGATCGCCAATCACTTCCGGGGGGTTCACGCAGCGACCCAGCTGCCGCTGCTCGCGTACCACTTCCCGCTTCGATCGAAGGTCAATCTCCGAGCCGAGCTGTTGATCGAGCTGGGTCGAGAGGGGACGATCTCGGGCATCAAAGACTCGGCCGGAGATGTAGCGCTTGAGACGTCGCTGCGACGCGACCTGGGACCCGACTTCGCGATCTTGTGCGGCAAGGCATCGGTGGTTGCGGAAGCGCTTGCTGCCGGCGCTGATGGTGCGATCCTAGCAGTGGCCGATGTCGCCCCGGAAACGGTGCTGACGTTGTTCGACGCTCACCAAGCGGCCGACGCAGCGGGGGTCGCCGCGGCGCAGGCGTCACTGCTCCCGCTGGCTGAAGCATGCGGACCGAAGTTCGGCATCGCCGGGATCAAGGCTGCGCTTGACGCCCGCGGCTGGCCGGGCGGCGGCGACCCTCGTCCACCGCTCTTGCCGCTTGGCAATGGCGATCGCGAGTTGATCGCCGCGACGCTCCAAACAGCGCGCATCGAGTTGTGAGCGCGAGCGTCGACAGAGACGAGCTGGTTCAGTACGTCGACGACTACTTGGGGATTCGAGAGTGGGAGGACTCCTCCCTGAACGGGTTGCAGGTGGAGGGAGGCCCGACTGTCGATCGAGTTGCGCTGGCGACCGACGCCGCGCTGGCCACGTTCTCGCTCGCAGTCGACGCCGGTGCTCAACTGTTGATCGTTCATCACGGTCTCTTTTGGGGGCAGCCGATCGCCGTCACCGGTACCCACCGGACGCGCTTGGCGACTCTGCTCGACGGCGGTGTTTCCCTCTACGCAGCGCATCTACCGCTCGACGCCCACCCCGAAGTCGGCAACAATGCCGTGCTGGCAGGACTGGTGGGACTTACCGAACAGCGACCGTTCGGCCGCTACGGTGGTCGCGAGATCGGAGTGATGGGTCAGCTGCCACAGACGCTGTCGCGAGCGGATCTTGCGGCTCGGCTGGAGGCGCTGCTCGGGACCCCGCCCGACGTACTGCCGTTCGGTGGTGATTCGCTCAACGCGCTGGCGATCGTCTCCGGAGCCGCGGCCGAGATGGTACCCGAAGCGGCTCGAGCCGGGGTCGATGCGTTTGTCACCGGCGAGAGCAGCCACATCGCTTGGCATATCGCCCGCGAGCACCGGATGAATCTGATTTACGGCGGACACTACGCCACCGAGACCTTGGGCGTACGAGCTCTCGGCGATCACTTGGCTGAGCGATTCGGCATCGAAGCGGTCTTCCTCGACTCGCCGACTGGGTTCTAGTGCGCGGCTTCCGGTAGGAAGAAAAAAACGGCCGCCAGGATCAAGTACACCGCGAGGAGTTGAACCCCCTCCAGCCAGTTCGACTCGCCATCCACCGCCACGCGTGAGACGATGATCACCGATAGACCGATGGCTAACACCTCCGCCGAGGTGAATACGAGGTTCATGGGTTCCGGCCCGATGGCGTAGCTGAGAAACACCAGCAACGGGGCGGCGAAGAGCGCGATCTGCGTGCTGCTCCCAATGGCGATGCCGACAGTGAGATCCATTCGGTCCTCGAGCGCCATCAGTATCGCGGTCGAATGTTCGGCTGCGTTTCCCACGATGGCGACGACGACGATCCCGATGAACACCTCGGTCATGCCGAGCGCTTCGGCCGTGGGCTCGACCGCTGAGACGAGGATCTCGGCCAGCCAACCCACGAAGACGGTGGCGGAGGTGAGGACGATCAGCGAACGCCGGATGCTCCAAGTGTGGTGCGACGACTCCACATCCGCGGCTCGGGCGGCGTCTCGAGTGAAGTAATCGGTGTGGGTGTGAAGCGCGAAGATGAGCGATAGAAAGTACGTCGCCATCAACACGATCCCGATCGCCAGGCTGAGCCGGGCCTCACCTGGGGCTGCTCCAGGACCCGCCAAGTAGTGATATGCGGCGGGTGCGATAAGAGCGACAGCTGCCAGCGTCAACGTTGTCGAGCGTGTTCTAGCCCCCGCCCCGCTGAAGCTCTGTGTTTTGAATTTCAGCCCACCGACGAGCATCGACAGGCCGAGGATGAGCAGGGCGTTGCCAATGATGGAACCGGTCAGCGACGCTTTTACGATCGAGTACAAGCCCTGACGTAACGCCAACACGGCAATGATGATCTCGGCCATGTTGCCGAACGTCGCGTTCAGCAGTCCCCCGATACCCTCGGTCGTCTTGTCGGCCAGATGCTCGGTCGCCCGACCCATGATCCCCGCCAACGGGATAATCGCGATGGCGGCGAGTGCAAAGATCAGCGTGTGCGACTCTGGCCACGCGTAGCGGACGATGAGCGCGAGCGGCACGAAAACCAAGGCCCAGTACAGGATGTTCCGCGCCCGGATCTTCAACACACCTCCACGAGCTCGGGGATCGATTTGACGAGCGCTAGCAGAACGCAGCACCTTAGGGGAGTGCGTTCGCGCCCCGGTTCGGGCGCGTTTTCTTTGGCCACCTGCAGCGCGTCGAGATCAAGGATGGGAACGGTACCACATGCGGCCCGCTGAGGGCACTTGCCAAGTCGTCCTCGGCGCCCAATGGGGCGACGAAGGGAAGGGGAAGATCGTCGACGTGCTCGCCGAGCGGGCCGACGTCGTGGCCCGCTATCAAGGCGGCGCGAACGCCGGTCACACGGTGGTCGTTGACGGCGAAGAATTCGTCCTGCATCAGGTGCCGTCGGGCATTCTCCACCCTGGAAAACAGTGTCTGCTGGGCAATGGTGTGGTGCTCGATCCGGAAGCGTTCTTCGGGGAGCTCGATATGCTCGAAGCGCGCGGCGTCGATACTGCGGGTCGGGTGTGGATATCCAACCGCGCCCACCTGCTACTGCCCTATCACAAAGCGCTCGATAAGGCGGCCGAGGGTAACCGCGGCCAGGCAGCTATCGGCACGACGGGCCGAGGCATCGGGCCCGCGTATGAGGACAAGATCGCTCGCATTGGGATTCGGGTCGCGGACGTGCTGGACCCCGATCGCTTGCGCGAACGGGTCGACGCCAACGTTGAGATCAAGCAAGGATGGTTGGAGCGACTCGGCAGCGACGAACGATTGGACAGCCAGCAGGTCTTCGACCTCATCATGCGTTTTCGAGATCAGCTCGTTGAACGGGCAACCGACGTTTCTCAACGGGTGGCGCGTGATCTCGCCGCCGGTCATTGGGTCCTGCTTGAAGGCGCTCAGGGTTCGCAGCTTGACATCGATCATGGCACCTATCCATTCGTGACATCGTCGAGCACGACGGCCGGCGGCGCAGCGACCGGAATCGGTCTTGGTCCCAAGTACATCGACCAGATCCTCGGCGTGGTCAAGGCGTACACCACGCGGGTCGGCAATGGCCCGCTGCCAACCGAGGTGGAAAGCCCGATGCAGGAGGTTCTCCGGGAAGCGGGTGACGAGTACGGAGCGACCACTGGTCGGGCGCGGCGTTGCGGATGGTTCGACGCGGTGGTCGTCCGCTACGCTGCTCGGGTAAACAGCTTGACGGAGCTGGCGGTGACGAAGCTGGACGTGCTCGATGGTTTTGATTCGATTCCGCTGTGCACCGGTTACCACGTGGCGGATATTGACGGCGGCGGAGAGTTAGCTGAGTTCCCAGCCAATCTCGCCTTGCTCGACCGATGTGATCCCGTCTACGAGGAGCATCCAGGGTGGCGCACGCCGACGGGAGAGGCGCGAACCTGGAGCGATCTCCCCGCCCAGGCACGACAGTACCTGGAGCGGATCGAGGCGCTAGTCGGTGTTCCGATCACTTACGTATCAGTCGGCCAAGCGCGCAAGCAGGTACTGAAGCGGTAAGGTCTTTTCTCGCGGAAGTTTCGGTGCTACGCCACTGGGCCAGCGGCGGAGATGGTCGCAGGAACCTCGAACTTGGCGAAGTTCTCACGAAAGCGCCGGGCGAGATCGACCGCCTTGGCGTCGTACGCTTTGGCGTCACTCCACGTCGTTCTGGGGTCGAGCACATCAGTTGGAACCCCTGGACACACCCCGGGCACAGCAACGCCAAAAACCGGATGTGGAGTGCACTCCACGCTTTGCAGGTCACCGTTCAGCGCGGCGGTAACCATCGCCCGCGTGTAGTCGAGATCCATCCGCCTTCCTTCTCCGTACGGCCCTCCGGTCCACCCCGTATTGACGAGATAGACAGCGGCGTCGTGGCGATCGATCTGGTTCCCAAGCATCTCGGCGTAGCGGGTCGGTGGCAGTGGCAGGAACGGTGCTCCAAAACAAGCCGAAAACGTGGTCGTGGGTTCGGTCACCCCGGCCTCGGTTCCGGCGACCTTGGCCGTGTACCCAGAGACGAAATGATACATCGCCTGTTCCGCGGTCAGTCGAGAGACGGGCGGAAGCACGCCAAACGCATCGGCGGTGAGAAAGATCACTGTTTTGGGGTGCGCGCCGACGCCCGGGATCGCGGCGCCGGGGATAAAGTCCACCGGGTACGCGGCGCGTGTGTTCTCGGTGATCGCGTCGTCGTCATAGTCTACAGCGCGAGTTGATTCGTCGATCACCACGTTCTCGAGCACCGTCCCAAAACGGATCGCCGCCCAGATCTGCGGTTCCTTTTCCTCTGATAGTCGAATGCACTTGGCGTAGCATCCGCCCTCGAAGTTGAACACGCCATTATCAGACCAGCCGTGCTCGTCGTCTCCGATGAGAGTCCTATTGGGGTCCGCTGAGAGCGTGGTCTTTCCGGTTCCAGACAGTCCGAAGAACAACGCCACATCGCCGTCTGAACCGATGTTGGCTGAGCAATGCATCGGCAACACGCCCCGTTTCGGCATGAGGTAGTTCATCACCGTGAAAATCGACTTCTTCATCTCGCCGGCATAGTGCGTTCCGCCGATCAGGACGAGACGCTTCCTGAACGAAAGCAGCACGAATGCCTCGTCGGGGGTGCCATCGACCGACGGTTCGGCGGTCAAGTTGGGCGCGTGGAGAATCGTGAATCCCGGGTCGTGGCTCTCGAGCTCGGTTGCTAGAGGTCGGAGGAAGAGCTGGTGAACGAAGAGGTTGTGCCACGCGCACTCGTTCACGATTCGAACCGGTAACCGGTATTGCGGATCAGCACCCGCAAACCCGTCGAATACATAGAGGGGGCGTTCCGACAAATAGGCAGCCACTTTTTGATGCAGACGATCAAACGCTTCCGGCTCGAGCTTCTGGTTGATCGGGCCCCACCAGATCTCGTCATGAACCTCAGGGTCGTCGGCGATCGCTTTGGCGTTAGGAGAACGGCCGGTCCGATTGCCGGTCACGGTGCGCAGCGCCCCGGACTCGACGAGCACGCCTTCGCCTCTGAGCAGGCTGTGCTCGATGAGCTGTGATACTGAGAGGTTATTGAACACGTCGCTGGTCGACGTGACACCGACGCGCTCGAGATCAGGGGTGGTCTTGATCATTGGGAAACGATAAGACGAGCCCATGACACGGGCCACTTCGTTGCCCGCGCCCACGTCGGGCCGTACCTTGCTCCCGGGCCTGTAACTCAATTGGTAGAGTATCGGCCTTTTAAGCCGAGAGTTGTGGGTTCGAGTCCCACCGGGCCCACCACTCTAATCGAAAACACAGCAATGAGTTCGGGCGGTGCTTTCGTGCATCGTTCCCACCGCTGTGCAAGTTTCTTGTGCAAGTTTTCGGCGGTTTCCGCGATGGCGACAAGTAGGTCCGAACGTACGAAGGAGTCGGTCTCGCTGATAACCCGAGGGATATTGTGAGCGACGAAGTTTCGGTGATCCCGGATTTCTCGGATACGATCGAGGTCATCGTCTGCAAGAGCCCCCGCATTGTGGAACCAGATAGCGGAAGCGAAGAACGGCATCTTGTGTAGAGAGAGAACTTTCTTGCGGTACCTCGCCCCCACAATCGGGCCATTGGCGTCGAAGCCACTGGAGAAGAAACCCCGTAGTGGCTCGATCATCGCTTGTTTGAGCAGTTCATAGGCAGTGAGATAGATCGAGGCGACAATCAGGTTCCAACGAAGCTCCTCCGGGTTGAGTAACTTTGTCCAACTGTGAAACGACTTCTCGCGGTCTGTGCTCACGGTTTTTCCTTCGCTCAGCCGTTCTTCGGTTCAGAGCTTCTTGAGAATGAAGTAGCAGGTGGAAAGCATGAACGTTCGGGCCAGGCGGGCCCACTCTTCGTCGGAGAGCGGGACGTGGACCGCGTCGCTGACGAAAGTATACAGCGTAGCGAAAGTTCGCTCCTCTCCCAGGTCAAGAAACCCCGCTTCGCGGCGTTTGTCGCAAGGAGACTTGAGGTTTTTTGCTCGCGCGTGTGAAGGTCAAAAAACGTAAGAAAAGTGTAGGGAAACACCAGTACCTGTTTGAGATCAACTGTACCGTGCGTAAGGTTTTGACCTACATCACAACGTGTTTTCCCTTACAGACAGCCGTGTCTTGGTTGCACTACGGTTGAGGTAATAACCCCGACAAGGGCAAAGCTACGGGTCCTCGCCTCCTCTGCGACGCCCCACCGACGCCAAAAGACTCAAGTAAGGAGGCCGTGATGGTTGCGCAAAAACCGGAAGATGCTCATCGCCTGTTTGAGAAGGCGTTTAATTCTGCTGACCTGGATGCCCTGATGGCACTCTATGAGCCGGAAGCTGTGACGTTTGATAGTCGCGGGCAGTTAGTAGAGGGTACCCAAGCCATTCGGGAAGCCCTTCAAGGCTTCTTGGCATGGAAACCTCAAATCAAACTTGAGACAAAGAGCGCTATCCAGGTAGGAGACTTGGCTCTCTTGCGGGGAGAGTGGCAAATGAAGGGCACCGGCCCCGATGGCAAGCCGGTGGAGATTGGACACAACAGCAGTGAGGTTGTGCGACGCCAGGCCGATGGCACATGGTGCTACATTATCGACCATCCATTCGGCGCGGATTGAAGAAGAGACTTGGCCTTCCTGGTCTCACATGCAGGAGGTCGCAGGTTCGATTCCTGCACCGCCCACCAGACTTAATCTCAGGCACAACCGTTAGGCCGAGGTAGCGAGTGGGGATCCTTTCTAACCCGCTCCGACGTGAGCCTCGTCTCGCCCAGGTGGACAGCAACGCCGGATGGGGCTTACGCTCGTCACGTGGTCAGAAGTGCTAACGTCTTCCTTCCGCTCTGGGTCAGCTGGGTCGTGTATTTGCTTCTCGTCCTCGTCTGGATGCTACTGACGTACGTGTTGATTGTCGCGTCGCAGCCGGCGCGAACAAGCGCCTGGTTCTTGGTGACAGAGGTTTTGCTTGTCGTTGCGGTCGTGATTGGGCTGATGCTCAACAAGAGGAAGCCACGTCCCCCGCGCGCGCGTGAGGGACAAGAAACGTGAGAAAGGTGACGCCCCACCTAACGTCGTCGAGCGGACCCATCGCGATCCTCCTCGGATGGTAGCCGGGGCAGCCGCTTTGCCCATGCCGGCACCTCGCCGGTCAATGCGCGCAGAAAGGCTAACAGGTCCTGCTTTTCTTGTTCGGTTAGACCGAGCGGCTTCATCTTCGGGTCCAGCCACAGGTTGGGCTCGCCGCCGAGGTCGTAGAAGTCAATGACTTCCGCCAACGTCGCGATGCTTCCGTCATGCATATAGGGCGCTGTTTCGGCGACGTTGCGCAATGTCGGAGTCTTGAAAGCGCCCCGATCCTCGTCTTGTCCTGTCACGTTGTAGCGGCCGAGGTCCGGCTCCGGATCGCTCATGCCCACCCCGATATTATGGAACAGCTCGAACGGCGCGTCCGTGAAGTTGGACCCGACATGACAGGCGGTGCACCGGGCCTTACCGCGCAGCAGTTCCGCCCCCCGTAAGACGGCTTCGGGGACCACGGCCGAGTCACGCTCCTGTTCCCACCGATCCCAGGGTGAGTCACCCGACAGCACCACGCGCTCGAACGTGGCAATCGCTTTGCCAACGAGGTCGGCGGTGATCCGTTCGGCACCAAAGACCGCCAGAAACTGCTGTCGATAACCCGGGATCCCGTTGAGGCTTGCCTCGACCCCCTCCAGCGTGTGCGCCATTTCGATTGGGTTCTGTATAGGCCCGAGCGCCTGATCTTCAAGCGACGGTGAGCGGCCATCCCAGAACTGCGTAGCCCAAAACGCAGCGTTGATCACTGGAGGAGCATTGCGATTCCCTAGCGCACCGCCCACACCCACAGAGCCTGGACGAGGGTCAGCAAACCCGGCGTTTGGCACGTGACACGAGGCGCAGCTGATCGTGTTGTCCACTGACAGGCGCGAATCGTAGAAGAGCTGCCAGCCCAGGGCGACCTTTTCGGGTGTCATTGGGTTGTCCGCTGGGACCTTGAGAAGATCGGCCTCAAGGCCAAGCGGCAGATTCGGGATCTCAGGGATCTCCGGTGTGAACGCCTCTTCACCAGGGGCACAGGCAAAACCGGTTACGACAATTGCCATCTTGGCGAAAGCCGGGGCCAAACGTGCGGTGACTCGATAGAACATGGTTCTCCTTTCCAGGCCTTTCGAGCCGAGAGTCCAGGTTCGGATCCTGGGCCCAACCAGCAGGTTTGGGAGGGCCGCAAGTTCAACGATGACTAGTACGTCTTGCGCGAATTTGAGATCGAAGGGCAGCGATTCCTGTCGCGACAGGCGTGGTTGCAAGAGGATCATCATCACGTGATTCGCAAGGCCCGGCACCTCAACACGGGGGAGGCAGGTGGTCGTAATGAGTTGGTTTGTCCCACTCGCGCGGCCTGGCTTCATCGTCTCGCGTGAAGAGCGGGAAGCGGAGGTTGGCGAGCTGCGACGGCTGCAGTCCGCTGTCTAGACCCGTCGCGAGAGCCCGAAACGTGGTTGCGACCGCGCGTTGCAGGCGTCGCATCCCGGAACCCACGTGGAGGCTGGGCAAGGACGAGGTGGAAGAGGGGTAGGGCGTATTCATGATTGTGCTCCTAGCGTGAGTCGGACGGTTTCAGAAGTTGACGCCCCCATTGTACAAGTTCAAGTAAACTTGAAGTCAAGGCCCTCTTCGGGTATTCTTGTTGTATGGCTCAAATGGTTACGATCGGTGAGGTCGCCCGGCGCAGCGGGGTGGCGGCATCGGCGCTGCGCTTCTACGAGGAGCGGGGCCTCCTGCGGTCCGAGCGGGCCGGTTCGGGCCACCGGCGCTATCTGTCGTCGGTGCTCCGCCGCATCGCGTTCATTGTCTTTGCGCAACGGATCGGACTGACGCTCGATGAGATCGGGGAGGAGCTGGCCAAACTTCCTCCGGACCGCGCGCCGACGCGTCGCGATTGGTCGCGTCTCACGCGCACCTGGACGTCGCGGATCGACGAGCGCATCGTCGAACTCGAGCGCCTCAGGGATAGCCTCACCGAATGCATCGGGTGCGGGTGTCTCTCGCTCGAGCGATGCAGGCTCGCCAATCCCGCCGACCGGGCCGCCCGCTTTGGCTCAGGTCCGCGTTACTGGGTCGCGGACCGCGGGCCGGGATAGGCAAACGAGGCGGACGAAGCGGTGGAGAGGACAGCGCGGAACACCTTGCGTAGGGTGATGGGATGTGGCGCATCGTTCCACCTATCCCTCGGTTCGCCAAGAGAGGGGTCGATTCAACCCTCGTGGTGTGCAAGTTTCTGTGTAAGTTTCTCTCCCTAGAAGCTCCGTATTCGAGTTCTGCGCTTACCCAAGGCCTGAGCAGAAAGCCGGGTAAGTACAGCGTTTCTGGGTATCAACTGCATTTGGCCTAGGGGGTCGGATCGGCCTTTTAAGCCGAGAGTTGTGGGTCCGAGTCCCACCGGGCCCACCAGCCTCATCACGCGTTTTGCAACCCTGATTGGCCGTATTCGCAGGTAAATAACTACCTGGCACCCCCTGCCCGCACTGGCCTGACTATTGCATAAAAGGCAACCGGATCCGTGTGCGTCGAGCACACTCGGCGCTCGAAACGATCACCAAAACTCGGGGACCTTCATGCTGCAGTCGAAAACGAGCACCAAGCAGAACGTCGTGGTTCAGCTAAACGATGGTACCCGGCGCAAGGGAATCACCGAGGCCTTCAATCCGAAAAAGTCGACGCTTTTAATCAAGGAGGTCGACGTTGGAGGAAACGTCGTCGAGATCCACGACGTAGACATCCACAACGTCCACGCGATCTTTTTCGTTCACGATCTGGCGATCATGCGGACAAGTCGCCACACCAACCGAGACACACCGGTTTCGCCGCCCGCCGCCGCAAAGAACGGGAAACGGGTGCGCGTGACGTTCGTCTGGGGCGAGGTGATGGATGGTGTGTCGCCAGATGTCGATGCGAAGACCCCGTGGTTCTTCCTGTTTCCGATGGGACCGCTAAACCGGGCCTACAACATCCATCAGGTATACATCTCGAGGAAGGCCGCCGCGCGAATCGAGCCGGTCTAGCGCGAGGTTTAACCACCACGTATCGCGTAGCTGGATCTTGTGATCCGGCTGCGCGTTCTTTATGATTCAGCGTGCATCGTACTCTTCTTCTGGCCCTCGCTTTATCCGCCGCCACGCCATTGGCGGCACAAACGTCATTCGACCCGCATCGCAATCAGGCGATCGGTGGTGTGGCTGGACTCGCCTCAGGCAGTGGCCTCTCGTATCAAGAAATCTTCCCCTCCGCCTACGGCTACCGTGGAGCGCTGGCGCTATGGAAAGCTGGTGACTCGTTCTTCTTGAACACCGGGGTGTCAGGCCTGCGAGTCTTGACCGACGATGGCCGGCAGCGCGTGTATCTGGTAGGCAGCTTGTCATACTGGCGGTACACCGAAGAGACCAGCGAGCCAATCTTCGACGAGAACGACAACGTAACCGGCGAGCGAATCTCCGATGACGTGGATAACAATTGGTCCATCGGTTTGGGGGCTGGAATCGAGCTTCCGGTCGGGACCCGAACCGCGATCTCGCTAGAGGCGCTGTTCACGTACTGGACTCAATCGGGCAACGTGCTGCCCCTTCCCCAGATCGGCCTGCAGTACCAGTTCTAGGTCGGCAACTGACCGTACACCACTCGACCCTCCACCAGCGTTGCCATCACTTGGGTCTCGGGGTTGCGAAACACGCACTGCACGAACCTCTGCAGCGGGTCACCGACCGCATCGACCGGCGGTTCGAGCACGACGAGATCGGCCGCGTTGCCGACCGCGAGGCTACCAGTTTCGTGGCTCACTGAAAGGGCCTCAGCGCCAGCCAGCGTGCCGCGATACAAGAGCTCGACCGGTTCGACGCGATCCAGGTACGCGAAGTGACGTAGAACATCGAGTGGGCTGAACAACGGGCCAGCACCGACGTCGGACCCGATACCGATCTGTACGTTGGCGCGTTTCGCCCGGCGGAGCGAAAACGAGCCCGAGCCCAAGAACGCGTTCGACGTCGGGCAACAGACGACCGCCGAGCCCGCATTGGCCAACCTTCCAAATGCCTCGTCGGTGCAATGGATAGCATGCGCAAAAACCGACCGCTCGCCAACCAGCCCATACTGTTCGTAAACCGCCAAGTAGTCGGCGGCTTCGGGAAAGAGCCCGGCGACGATCTCGACCTCTTCCCGTTGTTCGGCCAAATGGGTCTGGACCCTTAGACCTGCTCTGCGCGCGGCTTGCCCCGCATGAGAGAGCAGCGCAGCCGATGACGTCGGCGCGAAGCGTGGCGTGATCGCGGTATGGAGCCGGCCGCCGGCCGCGCCCTCCCACCGCTCGGCTAACTCTAGGCTCGCTTCGATGCCACGATCCGCCGGCTCGATGAGCTCCGGTGGCCCGTTCACATCCATCAGGACCTTACCCATGACGACCCGAAGGCCGCTGTTGGCGGCGACTTCGAACGCTTTGTGTGTCGCTTCGACATGCACGGTCGCGAACACGCCGGCGGTGCCGATGCCGTTACTGGCGAGGGTATGGAAAAACCGTTCAGCGACACGCTCGGCGTGCTCCGTGTCGGCGAACGCGGCCTCGGCGGGGAACACGTGTCGCTCGAGCCACGCCATGAGCGGCAGGCCGTATCGCGCGCGGATATCGATCTGTGGCAGATGAACGTGGGCATCGACAAACGTAGGGAGGATTAACGCATTGCCGACCTCGACGATCGGACCGGCGTCGTTTGGCGCCTCGCGCCAATCGCCGATGGCCGCGATTCGCCCTTCGTCATCGACTTGAACGAAGCCATCCTCGTAGCTGTCGGCCAGGTCGACGCTGCGCGGCGATAGAATGGGGCCCCGGAGGAGCACCCCGCGGCGACCGCTCACCGAGGCTCCTGCTCGGCTCGTTGCTGTCGCTGGGCGTCCTGAAGCGCACTCAGCAGAGCCTTGGGATCCACGGTCCCGATCAACCGTCCGTCTTCGACCACCAATACGAGCCCGGTCTCGATTCGAGCAATCTGAGCGATCATCTGATTCGCCGGTGCGTCTGGTGACAGGACTTGATCGTCGGGGGCGGGCCGCGCGAGGTCGCGGGCCGCTCGTCCAGGCGTTTCCCGTGCCGCCTCTTCCAGTGCCTCCACTGTGGTTACACCGACCAGCGTGCGGTCTCGCTCGATGACCGCTAGCTCGGACGTCGGTGTCATTTGGGTCGCCTGTGCCAATGCGACTCGCACGTCATGATCGGCGCGGATGGCCGGCACGCGATCGGTTACCAGATCCCGCACCGTCACGCCTTCAACCGCCCCGCGCAATCGAGACATGCGAACGCTGTGGTTTGCCGCTGACCACAGGAACCACCCGACCAAGACTTCCCACAACCAACTGAAATTGCCAGTCGCTGCGATGAGAAAGAACCCGACCCCCATGAGCAGCCCTGCGATCACCTTTCCCGTCCGGGCGGCGCCGATCGTAGCCCTTTCGTAGTTATCGAACCGCCACCATAAGATGGCTCTCAGGATCCGACCTCCGTCGAGTGGAAAGCCGGGTACGATGTTAAACACCGCCAGTGAGACGTTGATCAGTCCGAGCCATGACAGGCCCACCCTCAGCGTTTCAGGTGCCCCGGAGGGTAAGGTCTGCGCGGTCGCTAGCAACGCCACGCCGAGGCCTACAGAGAGAAGCGGTCCGGCAGCGGCGATCAGCAGATCCGAGAGGGCGTCCCGCGGCTCACCCTTGAGCTTTGCCACCCCACCGAAGATGAACAGCATGATCTCGTCGACCTCGACCCGACGCGCGCGAGCGACCAGGGCATGTGATAATTCGTGAAGCAGAACCGATGCGAACAGGGCACCGGCCAAAGCGAGCGCCAGCACCCAGCGACCAACGGTGGTCGACTCTGGGGTCGCGCTGACCAGCCAACCCGTCGCCAGGAAGTACGTGACCAATGCGAAGATCACGAACCAGCTTGGGTCGATGGTCAATCGAATGCCGGCGACTCGGCCCAACCGGATCAGGTGCGACCCCGCTCTTCGGCCTTTGTGTAACCGTGCTCGACCGCGAAATCCCAGAGAGAGTCCTGCAGCAGTCGTCGACCCCGGTACAGACGGCTCATGACGGTTCCGATCGGGATGCCGAGCGCGTCCGCAACTTCTTGGTACGAGAACCCCTGGATGTCGCGCAGTACGATCGCGTCGCGAAAGATGTCGGGCAGTCCATCAATCGCCGACTTGACCTCATCCACCATGAATTTCGAAAGAAACTCGTGCATCGAATGGTGATCGCTGAGCGCCTCTATCGTTTCACCGGCCCGTGTTTCTTCATCGGGCTGATCTTGCGCGCTGCTTGCCGCCTCGTCCTCGAACTCGACTGGCCGTGGGGCACGCTGGGAGCTGCGATATCGATCGATGAACGTGTTCGTGAGGATTCGGAACAACCACGCCTTGCAGGAACCGTCGTCGCGATACCGATGCAGGTTCCGGATCGCCTTGAGGTAGGTCTCCTGTACTAGGTCCTCCGCGTCCTGACGGTTCCTCGTCATCCTGAGAGCCGCCCCGTAGAGGACGTCGAGGTGCCTCAGACACTCCTCGCGCAAGGCCTGTTGTTGGCGGGAAGTCGGCCGTTTTTCTTGGGCCATCGGCCGAAGCTACGAGTGGGGTTCGTGCTTTGCCAACGCTCGCCACAAATCTAGATTCGGCATGTGTGAATTCACCTTCCCAACGCGCCATCGTCGTCCGCGGCGCGCGGCAGAACAACCTGCGTGGCATCGACGTCGAGTTCCCGAGATCGCGGCTATCGGTTATTACCGGTGTTTCGGGATCGGGAAAATCGTCGCTAGCGTTTGATACCGTCTACTCCGAGGGGCAGCGTCGATATGTGGCCTCGCTGTCCACCTACGCGCAACAGTTTATCGACAAACTGCCGAGACCCGATCTCGATTCCATCGACGGGCTGCCGCCGGCAATCGCGATCCAGCAGCGAAATCCGACTTTGAACCGTCGGTCGACCGTCGGCACAGCCACTGAAGTATACGATTTCCTGCGTCTGCTTTATGCCCGCGCGGGGGTCGTTCACTGTCCCGATTGTCATCGCCCCGTGCGGGGTTTCTCGGCGGCCGCGGTGATTGAGGCGACCGCTGTCGACCAGGGGTCAGGATGGTACGTGACCTTCGAGCTCCCATTCTCGCCAGTTCTGACCCACGACGTGCTGCTCGACAACCTGCTCCAGCTCGGATTCGTGCGGTTGCTGATCGGCGGTCGAGAGCTGCACCTCGAAGCGCTGCCGCCGGGCACGGATTTGACCCGGGAGCGGCCGGTTTTTGTCGTAGTGGATCGGCTCCACGGCGGTGACGTGGCGCAAAGCCGTTGGGCGGAGGCGATCGATCGGGCGTACGAGGAGGGAGACGGAGAAGTCGTACTGTTCGAGCGTGGCGCAACCGCGCCGGCAGATGCGCGCCGCTTTAGCCGCCACGCACGGTGTGGCGGCTGCCGCCGTACGTTTCCCGAGCCCCGACCAGCGTTGTTCTCGTTCAACAGCCCGCATGGCGCTTGCCCGGAGTGCAACGGTTTCGGTTTCCTGCTCGAGTACGACGCCGACCTGATCGTGCCCGACCCGGCCCGGTCGCTGGCCGACGGGGCGCTCGATCCCTGGACAAAGCCGCGCTACGGCAGTCGACGGCGTCGGCTTGAGGAGTTCGTGCGCGAAACCGATCTCGACGGCGGCGCCCCATGGGCTGAACTCCCGGCTGACGCTCAGCGCGCGTTGTTGGACGGGGGTCGCTACCGTGGGGTGCACATCGAAGGCGTGGTGGAGTTCCTTAGGCGGATGGAGCGGAAGAAGTACAAATCGTACATCCGGTTTTTCCTGCGCCGCTATCAGTCACACCGTGAGTGTCCAGCGTGTGATGGCTCGCGGTTGAGATCCGAAGCGTCAACGGTAGTTGTGCACGGCAACCGTCTACCGGATCTGGTGCGGTGGCCGCTTCCTGAGCTGGCCGCTTGGTTGGATGCGCTCGATGGTTCGGATGGCCCAATTGAGGTGCTGGAGCCCATCCTACGTGAGCTCACCCGGCGGGTTGACCTACTTCAAGCAGTCGGGCTCGACTATCTGACGCTGGATCGGCTGACGCGAACGCTATCCGGTGGCGAAGCGCAGCGAATCGCGATCGCCAATGCGTTCGGCTGCGCGCTCACCGACGGGGTGTATGTGCTCGACGAGCCATCTGTCGGGTTGCACGCGCGCGATACGAAGAAACTGATCAACCTGCTACGCAAGCTCACTGATGGCGGCAACTCGGTGCTGGTCGTCGAGCACGATCTCGAGATCATCCGCAGCGCGGACAGAGTGGTAGAGCTTGGACCCGGTTCCGGCGCGAACGGTGGTGCAGTCATGTTTCAGGGATCGCCGGTCGACCTCGAGCGGGCGGAGACGGTCACCGGCGAGTGGCTCCGCGGAGACGCCTCGTTCCCCGAACCACGCCCTCGGCCAGTCAGCGGGCCTTGGATCACCGTGCTCGGCGCGAAAGCGCACAACCTGCAGGCCATCGATGTCCGTGTCCCGATCGGTCGGTTGACGGCGGTGACGGGAGTCTCCGGCTCTGGTAAGTCGACCTTGGTTCATGACGTTCTGTATCGTGCGCTCTC
>Ga0255057_10000085_pt1 | contig 49101 bp, 42 predicted proteins | sample Cases_109_6_MG_FD_189022 | JGI IMG/M metagenome (GOLD analysis project Ga0255057, IMG submission 189022) | Seawater microbial communities from Amundsen Gulf, Northwest Territories, Canada - Cases_109_6 | ecosystem: Environmental > Aquatic > Marine > Gulf | place: Canada: Northwest Territories... | reverse complement strand
TCATGACTACCCACTTCTGCACTTGTCATGAGTGCATCGCTGACGGCAAGGGGAATCGACACCCCAACCATCGCCAGAGACCGGACTCGTTCGGGATATCGGGACGCGGTCTCGAGAGCGACCAGAGACCCCATGCTGTGACCAACGAGCGCCGCCTTCTCGACTCCGGCGGCGTCGAGAGCTTCCACCACCCAGTCTCCCATCTCCTCAATGGTCTCCAACCCGGGACCCGGAGTTCGCCCGTGGCCGGGAAGGTCGAGTCCTAACACATTGCGGTTGTGACGAGCGAAGTATCGGATAGGAAGAACCCAGGTTGTGTGGTCCTGGCCCACACCATGGACGAAGACAACAGTCTGCTTTTCGGAATCAATCGGCTTGTGCCCACTCGCCGCATAGGCCTGTGCTCCCCGCACTTCGAGGTCCATCAGTCAGACCTTCTCCGACGCCCGTAGCGCCTGACTCAGGTCGTCGATCAGGTCGTCGACACTCTCCAAACCGACGGAGATTCTCACGAGGCCTTCAGAGATCCCGGCCGCCTCGAGAGCCGAAGCGTCCATACGGTGATGGGTGGTGCTGGCCGGATGGATCACAAGCGTCTTCGCATCACCGACATTTGCGAGATGTGAAGCGATCTCGACACTCTCGATGAATCTCTGACCGGAAGGACGGCCACCTTTGACACCAAAGCTGAAGATCGAGCCCGCCCCGCGAGGTAATAGCCGTTGCGCCAATTCGTAGTCCGGATGGGAGCTGAGACCGGGGTATCTCACCCATTCGATCGCTTCGTGGCTTTCGAGAAAGTCTGCCAACTTCACCGCGTTTTCGACGTGCCGGGCCATCCTGATTCCCAACGTCTCCATCCCCTGAAGAACGAGAAAGGCTGTCATCGGAGCCATGGCCGCGCCAAAGTCGCGGGCGCCCTCCTTGCGGGCCCTGGTGATGTAGGCGACTGGGCCAAACTCCTCTACGAAGTCAAGATCATGAAATCCCTCATATGGCTCGGTGAGTGTGGGGAACTTGCCAGAACCTTCCCAGTCGAAGGCGCCGCTGTCGACCAGCAGACCACCGATGATCACCCCGTGACCACTGAGGAATTTGGTAGCTGAGTGCACGATGATGTCTGCGCTCATATCAAAGGGCTTGGCGAGCATGGGGGTGGCGAATGTCGAGTCGACCATGAGCGGAATGCCATGGGAATGGGCTATCTCTGCGATTACGGGGACATCGAGGACCTCCATGCCCGGATTGCCCAAAGTCTCGCCAAACACAAGCCGTGTGTTGGGCTGGATCGCCTCCAGGAAAGCGTCGGGATTCCGAGGGTCAACAAACGTCGTCTCGATGCCAAAACGAGGCAACGTGTACGCCATCAGGTTGTGGGTCCCACCGTAGATCGATTGTGATGAGACGATGTGCGATCCGACGCCCATCAGAGTCGCGATACCTAGGTGGGTGGCTGCCTGCCCGCTTGCGGTGGCGATTGCCCCCACTCCCCCCTCGAGAGCCGAGATCCGCTCCTCGAGCACCGCGTTGGTTGGGTTGGTCAACCGGGAGTAGACATGGCCAGTCCTCTCGATGTTGAACAATGAGGCGGCATGGTCGGCATCTTTGAAGACATAAGACGCCGTCTGGTAGATCGGAGTCGCCCTGGCACCAAAGTCCGAATCCGGATGTTGCCCGGCGTGAAGCGCAAGCGTGTCGTCACCTAAAGGCTTCGGTTTGGCCATGACTCAACGGTAGGGCACGCGAGCCATCCCAGTTGACCCGGGTAATATCGCCGGTCGATGAAACCCAACGAACTCCACTTTCTCAGAGCTGCCACCGACCCCAGTTTGGCTCCTGATGGGAAAACAACGGCCTTTGTCGTATCCACCCCGAACCTGGAAGACGATCGGTACAACCGAGAGATCTGGTTGGCGTCCGGGGAGGTTCGTCAGTTCACTGCCGGACCTGGCGATCAGAACCCTCGATGGTCCCCAGACGGGACCAGGATGGCATTCCTACGGTCGGTCGATGACAAGCCTGCACAGGTCACAGTCATTCCGGTTGGTGGGGGTGAGGCCAGGACGATTTCTGACTTCAAGCACGGAGCGGAAGCAGTCGAGTGGTCGCCCGACGGCTCCCAACTTGTCGCTGTGGGGATCACGCCGATTGAAGAGTGGGAGGGTCTCGACGACGATGAACTAGAGCGACGTCCCCGCCGTGTCACCCAGGTGCCGTTTCGTTTCGACGGCATGGGTTGGACCCATGACCGAAAACGTCATCTGTGGATCCTCGACCCCGACGGCGGGACAGACCCAGTTTGTATGACACCGGGCGAGTTCGATGAGGCATCACCAGCGTGGGCTCCAGACGGCAAAACTATCGCCTTCATCACAGATCGCGACCCTGCGAAGGGTCTGGTGAGCGGTAACGACGTCTTTGAGGTAACTGTCGGCACCGGGGAAATATCCCGCGCCGCGGTCCGCGGGTTTTGGAATCTGGCCTCCTACCGAATGGACGGTTTGCTACATCTTCTCGGGAATGAGAACCCTCGCTACCCAGTCAATGGATACCTCTACCGGCGTGAAGAGGATGGGACACTCACCAACCTCACCGGTCATCTGGATCGGAGCTCAGTTGGCCTGGCTGCTGGTCCGGGACGGCTCGAATGGGACGGCGACCGGGCTGTGACCGGGTACGAAGACTCAGGCTCGTTTGGAGTCATCGCAGTTGCCCCGACCGGCGAAGTAGACCACGTCGTAGCGGGTGAGCAAGTGGTGACGGGTTTCGACGTCAAGGACGGCGAGATCGTCTACACCGCCAGTCGCTGGGATTCGCCGGGTGAGCTCTACGAGAACGATGAGGCGGTGACCTCGCTGGGAATCCCGGAAGCCAATTGGGTTGAACCCGTGCATTTGCGGGTGCCTTCAGGGGGAGGTGACGTCGACGCCTGGGTGTACCTCCCTGAAGGCGACGAGAAGGTGCCACTTTTGCTCAACGTCCACGGAGGGCCGGCGTCGCAATACGGTTTTGGCCTCTTCGATGAGTTTCAGGTCTATGTCTCGGCTGGATACGGAGTGGTCGCCTGCAACCCTCGAGGATCCTCCGGTCGTGGCGAGGAATGGCTCGAGGCAGTCAAAGGCGAGGCCTGGGGACAGGTCGACGTGGAGGATGTGAGAGCGGTGATAGACGCTGCTCTCCAAGAGTTTCCCCGACTGGACGCAAACCGCATGGGCGTTATGGGTGGTTCGTATGGCGGTTTCTTCACATCGTGGATAACTGGGCACGAAGATCGGTGGAAGTCAGCAATTGTGGAGAGGGCACTCATCGTGTGGAACAGCTTCTCAGGTACCTCCGACATCGCCGGCATGTTTGCCGAGAACTACCTCGGAGCCGACTATCCCGAAGGATGGGATCTGTGGTGGGATCGTTCGCCGCTCTCGGTTGCACAGAACGTGACGACGCCGACCCTCATTCTTCACTCGGAGGACGATTGGCGTTGTCCGATCGAACAAGCTGAGCAATATTTCATCGCGCTGTTGCGCAACGGAACCAAAACGGAGCTCATCCGCTTTCCGGGCGAAGGGCACGAGATGAGTCGGGGAGGCAAGCCAATGCACCGTCAGGAGCGATTCGAGGCGATCCTCGACTGGCACGCCCAGCATCTGGCCCAAACATGAGCCACTGCGCCCCGCAAGCGGGGCGTCGGAGTTTCCTTGCAGGAAACTCCATTCTGTTCGGCTAGCCGAACAGACGACCGTATCCGATCCGTAGTAGCTGAGGTTCGCGATTAGGGGTCAGCAGGTGAGGAAGCGGCGGGCCGCCTCGACGTAGACCTCGGCGTGGCGGATAATGTCATCGACCTCCACATACTCGTCGGCCTGATGAGCGATCCATTTCTCGCCTGGGCCGTAAACGACTACCGGCAAGCCGGCGTCGCGCCAGAGGATGGTGCCGTCGGTGGTGCCGGGAACACCCCCATATACAGCTTTTTCTCCCAACACGGCCTGGTGTGCGCCGGCGACAGCCTGCACGATCGGATCGTCGAGTGACGTCTCGGTGGCCGGCCGATCGACTGGGAAAGTGAGCTCGATGCCCACGCCCGTGGCAGCCGCAATCTCATTGGCGGCTGACGCGATACGCGTCTTCAACTCACCATGGTCGATACCGGGAGTCGTTCGAATGTCCAACGCGACCAGTCCTGCGCTGGGAATGACGTTGATCTGGGGAAGAGAGCCGGCGGCGACGTGGGTCGGAGTGATGTAGGGAAACCCGAGATGCTCGTGCTCTCCATACTGATCCTGAATCTCATGCTCGAGTGTTGCCATTGCCTCTATCAGTGACGCGGCAGCCACCAGCGGATTCCTCCCCTGATGTGGCATGGCACCATGAGCCATCTGCCCGATCAGGTCAACCCGTAGTCTGATGGCGCCTTTTTGGACCGTGCAGATCTCACCACCCTCCGGCTCACAAACGATGGCCGCGTCGACGCCTTCAGCATGACCTTTGGCCACGAAATCGTGGACACCGATCATCATCCCTTCCTCGTCACAGAGGATGGCGAGTTTGATCGCGCCGGGAAAAGGACCGCCAAGCTCGAAGGCTCGAGTGGCAAACATCATGGCTGCCACACCACTTTTCATGTCGGCAGCACCACGGCCCAAGATTCTTCCATCGACCAGGTCACCTGAGAACGGGTCGAAACTCCAATTGGCTGCGTCACCCTCGGTGACCACATCGGTGTGGCCTTCGAAGAGCAAGGTTTTTCCGGGCGGCCCTCCAAGGATCTCGATGATCACGTTGGGGCGACCGGGCTGAACCTCCTCGATGAGACAATCCCAGCCGAACTCTCGAGCCTGGTCGATGACAAGTTCGACAGCCTCGGCTTCGCCAAGGCCTTCGCTCGGCCGATTGACGCTGTTGACGCCAACCAGACGTCGAGTGAAATCGATTAGACCCTCGCGGTCGAGAGTCGAGCTTGGGTTATTCGTTGAGGGCAATCTCAGTGACGTCCAACGAGCCAGGCAGATCGATCTTGTAACCGCTGACTCCGGCCTTGGTCACCGCCAATGCGGGAAGGACAAAAAGCCAGTTGTCGGCAGCAACCGCCGTGATCTCGTCGAGCACCTGCTGGTAGATCGCATTGCGTTTGGCGTCATCGGGCTCGGCATCGGCTGCGGCGATCAGGTCTGCCACCTGGGGGCTGTCGTTACCCCAGTAGTACTCGGCGTTCGCATACTGGGCCAGATCCAGTGGCTCCACGTGCGAGACGATCGACATGTCGAAGTCGTAGTTGGCAAACACGTCTTCAAGCCAGACACCCCACTCCACGTTGGTGATGTTGACCGTGATCCCAACCGCTTCAAGCTGGCTGGCGATTATCTCTCCTGATCTGGTGGCATACGACACCGGTGGCAAGACCATCTCGAGTGGTGTGTCGTTGGTCCAACCGGCCTCATCGAGAAGATCCATCGCCTTCTCGGGGTCGTATTCATAGACACCGGTCAAGTCCTTGAACCAAGGGTCCAAAGGGGTCGAGAACGACCCGATCGGTGTGCCATAACCGGAGTAGGCAAGGTCAACCACCGCATTCCTGTCGATGGCATGGCTCACTGCCTGACGTACCAGCACATTGTCGAACGGGGCACGCCGCCCGTTGAGTGACAGCACAATCTCACCGTATGTAAGGCCTTCTTCGACAGTGAACTCGTCGCCGCCAAACGCATCCAGCGTCTCAGGTGCGGACACCCCGGCAAGGATGTCGATATCGCCTGCCAGCATCGCATTGCTCAGAGCAGATGGATCGTTGATGTATCGGAAGTGGACTGTCTCGAGAAGCGCCGGCTCACCCCAATACGAGTCGTTGCGGTTCACAACTATCGAGTCACCTACGGTCCACGAACCAAAGACAAAGGGACCGGTGCCGATGGGGCTGTTCTCGATGGTTTCTATGGCGTTCTCGTTGAGAATTACACCCTGACCCTGGGTCAGGAAGAAAAGGAGGCTGGCACTCACCTGGCTCAGAGTGATCACGGCGGTCTGGTCATCGACTGCTTCAACCGAAGCGATAGGCGCAAAGGTTGTAGTGAACGGATGGCCCGGGTCTTTGTTGATCACATTGTTGATCGAGAAGACCACATCCTCAGCGCTGAACGGATCACCGTTGTGGAAGGTCGCACCTTCGCGGAGTTGGAAGGTGTAGGTCAGTCCATCGTCACTGATCTCCCAATCGGAAGCCAACAAACCAGTGATGGAGCCGTCCGGCTGGAGACGAACCAGCGTCTCGTAGACGTTATACAACAGGACCTGCGGAATCGCCGCGGCCGCATTGGATGTCAGGTCGAGCGTGGGTGGCTCAAGCTGAAGCCCGATGATCACTTCTGCGGCAGCCGAGACGCCGGTTGTGGTGACGGTTGCCTGGGTTTCGGTCGGGCCGGGCGCCTCTGTTCCCCGGGTGGTGGCCGACCCTCCGGTAGTTGTGGTGGTCTCGGCGGATGATCCGGCGCACGCAGTCAGCAGCACTGCCAATACGACGACGAGCGATGCGGTCTTACCGACTTTCATGATTAGTCCCCTTCGGTTAGAGGGCTGGAGTCCTTGGCCGAAGGATAGGTGCCCATGCCTTTTGCACACCAAAACATCGCTCAAGCGACAAAACCCTTGTCGAGGAACGAGCCGTCAAGTCGGGGAATGGCGGCAAGGAGATCTTTGGTGTATTGCTCCTTGGGCTGGGAGAACACCGATCCGGCCGACCCTGATTCCACCACCCGACCCTTTTCGAGGACGACAACGCGGTCCGAGATCTCATGGATCACAGAAAGATCATGAGAAATGAAAACCATCGTCAAGCTGAACTCCTGTTTCAACTCATCGAGAAGATCGAGGGTGACAGTCTGAACCGACATATCCAGGGCGCTTACCGGCTCGTCGGCAATGAGAAGCCGGGGTCCGGGGGCCAGTGCCCGGGCAATGGCGATTCGTTGCCGTTGACCACCGGAGAACTCGTGCGGGTATCGGTGAACGGCATCGGAAGGCAGGGAAACCGCGTCAAGGAGTTCAGCCACCCGCTTTCGATGATCGCCCCCCACCCTAAGTGAGCGAAGCGGCTCGGCCACAACATCCTCCACAAGCATTCGCGGATCGAGTGATCCCATCGGGTCCTGGAAAACCATCTGTGCGACGTCGCGCACTCTGCGGAGATTCTGTTTCGAGTCGAGCGGTATGCCATCAACCACAACCACGCCCGAAGTGGGCGTATCCAGACCCATAATGATCCGAGCAAGTGTCGTCTTGCCGGAACCAGACTCACCCACGATCCCCAGTGTCTCGCCTCTCAACACGTCAATGGTGACACCATCGAGAGCGTGGATGAGTGGGGCGGGATCGGTGAGGTTTCGCTTACGCAGCCGGTAGGTCCTTCGGATGTCTGTCATCTCCACAATGGGCTCGCCGTCGATCTGCGGTTCGACATGCTTGGGAATCACGGTGACCGAGCGACTCAGCGGCGGCACAGCATCGACCAGTTGACGGGTGTACAGGTTGGAAGGTGTCTGAAAGACCTCTTGAGTTGGTCCCGACTCGACGATCGCACCGTCTCTCAGAACGATCACCGAGTCGGCAACAGATGCCACCACCGGGAGATCGTGGGTAATCAGAATCAGGGCAGTGTCCCTTGCGACCACCTGATCTCGCAGAACACCAAGCACCTGGGCTTGCACCGTCACGTCCAAGGCGGTGGTTGGCTCGTCTGCAATCACCAGAGCGGGGCCATTGGCCAGGGCCATTGCGATCAAGGCTCTTTGACGCTGGCCTCCCGAGAGCTCGTGAGGAAACGCCTTGGCTCGTCTCTCTGGGTCGTCGATGCCAACACTTTCAAGCAGATTGATGGCGATCAGGAAAGCCTCAGCTCGTGAAATTTCACGATGGATCAACAGCGGCTCGGCGATCTGTCGGCCAATTCTCATCACCGGGTTGAGGGCAGCCAAGGGCTCCTGAAAGATCATCGACATCGAGTTCCCCCGCTGAGTCACCAACTCTTTGTCGTCCTGACCCAAAAGCTCCTCGCCGTGGAGTCGTACGCTCCCGGTCGCCGTGAGGCCGTCCGGGAGCAGTCCCATGATTGCTAGAGCGGTCATGGTCTTCCCGGAACCGGACTCACCGATAATGCCAGTCCGACTGCCAGATTCGAGAGTGAACGCGACATCGTCGACCAGAACGTTCAGACCGGCTGTGACCGTAAGGCCCTCGACTTCGATCAGCGGCGTCGTCACGAGCGACTCGCTTCCAAACGGGGGTCGAGGGCGTCACGAATCCCATCACCCAAGAGATTGAATCCAAGAACCGTGAAAGCGATCGCCAGACCCGGCCAGATAGCAAGCCTTGGCGACACTTGCAGGAACGTTTGGGCGTCTCGCAGACTTCGGCCCCAGGACGGAGTCGGAGGCTGAGTCCCGATTCCGAGGAAGGAAAGGGCCGCCTCGGCAAGGATGGCCAAGGCAAACAAGACCGTGACCTGGACTATCAGTACCGATGCGATGTTCGGCAACACATGCCTAACGGCAATAAACACATCGCCTCGCCCGTAGCTGCGGGCTGCGGTCACGAAGTCGAGTTGGAAAACTGTCAGGGCAGCACCCCTGGTGACACGGGCGATGATGGGCACATAAGCGATGCCAATGGCAATCATGGCCGAGCCGGTGCCGGCGCCGAGGGCAGCGACCAGAAGAATTGCCAACAACACAGGCGGGAATGCGTAGATCACATCAGAGGTGCGCATGACCGCGTCTTCGGCTAGCCCTCTCTTGGCTGCTGCGAAAGCGCCAATCGGAATTCCGACAGCAACGGCAATGGCGACAGCCAGTATGCCGACGAAGAGAGCTGTCTGTGCCCCCACCATGATCTGACTGAAGAGGTCACGTCCGAATTGATCGGTCCCCAGAATATGGCCGTCTTCCATCACTCCAAGAAGTGGACTGGTCGCGTCGATTTGGGTGGGATCGAACGGTGTCCAGAAGAACGAAACGATGGCTGTTCCCGCCACGGTCAAAACGATGGCGAGACCGACGAAGAAGTTGAGTCGCTTCCATCGTGCCCGCCGCCTCCGGCCCTTTATGTTGGTTCCATCAGACACTGCTGGTTGGCTCATTGCTCGGCCACCCGGGGATCGATCACTCGATACATGAGGTCGACTGCCAGGTTTACGGCGAGGATCAGAACTGCGATTGTGAACGCCCCGCCCTGAACAAGAGGCAGGTCACGTCGAGTGATCCCCTGGAGCAGCATGCTGCCCAAACCCGGTAGAACGAAAACCGATTCGATGACCACGGTGCCGGCGAGAAGAGCCGCGAACTGGAGACCGAGAATCGTGAGAACCGGTATGGCTGCGTTGCGAAGCCCATGTTTCCAAAGAGCCGCCCATTTGGTGAGCCCCTTGGATCTGGCGCTGCGTATGTAGTCATTTCGCATCGTGTCCAACACCGCGGAACGAACGAAACGGGTGATGATTGCCGCTTGGACAATGGCCAGTGAAACGGCGGGGAGAAAGAGCGCCTTCAATGACTCAGTGACCGACACATCCCAACCCGGGAATCCACCCGCTGAGAACCACTGGAGATTCACCGCGAAAACTGTCACGAGAATGAGTCCAGCCCAGAAGGCCGGTATCGCCAGGCCCACCTGACTGCCGACCGAGACCACAGCGTCGCCTACCTTGCGATGGCGGGAAGCAGCGAAGACACCGAGAGGAAACGCCACGAGAATCGTCATCGACACTGCCATGAGAGCCAGGGGGATGGTGACCTTGAGCCGTTCAACGATCTGAGGCCCGATCTCCTGGCCACTGAACGGTGAGACCCCAAAGTCACCACGGAGTGCGCTGGCGAGCCAGTCGAAGTACTGGGTGATCAAGGGTCGATTGAGACCCAAGGCCCGCCTCAACTCCTCGAGAGCCTCAGGTGTGGCCTGCGTGCCCAACATCAGTTGCGCAGGATCGCCGGGGAGGATCGACATCACCATGAAGACGAGCAGCGACGAGACGAAGACACTTACGGCAAAAACGCCAAATCGACGGAGTACGTACACGGATGCTGCCCGGGTTTGTGGTCTAGGTCGGGCAACAATAGGCAGCCTCTAGCCTGACCCGATGACTGATCCCGATGTGTATGGAAGCCTGTTCGACCTGAGCGGCAAGCGAGCGGTTGTAATCGGAGCCGGAAGCGGCATCGGTGAGGCCGGAGCCCGTGCACTGGCTGCCCACGGCGCCGAGGTGCTATGTGCCGACCTTTCGGAGGATGCGGCGAAAGCGGTGGCGCTCGACATCACCAACTCGGGCGGAAGCGCGGCCACGGCAATGGTTGATGTTGGCGAGCGTGCTTCGGTTGAGAACGTTTTGGAGTCTTTTGGCAGCATCGACATCCTGGTAACCACGCCGGCTATCAATGTCAGAAAGCGACTGCTCGACCTCAGCGAAAAAGAGGCAGAGCGAGTTCTGGCCCTGAACCTCATGGGTACGTTCCGCACGATCAAGGCCGCCGGACGAAGCATGTTGGCCTCGGGTGGCGGTTCGATAATCGCGATATCGTCGATCCGCTCTCAGGTCGTCGAGCCGGGTCAAGGCATGTATGCGGCCACCAAAGCTGGGGTCCTCCAGATGATTCGGACACTCGCCGCCGAATTGGGCCCGGACGGAGTGCGAGCCAACGCACTGGCGCCTGGAGTTGTCGAAACCCCCCTTACCGAGCAGATCAAGAGTCATCCCGAGTGGTACAACGCTTACGCCGCCAAAGGAGCCCTCGGTCGATGGGCACAGCCGATCGAGATGGCCGGCCCCATCGTCTTCCTGGCTTCGGACGCCGCCTCTTACGTCACAGGGTCTCTACTGGTAGTGGATGGTGGTTGGCTCGCAGTGGACGGGCGGTTCACGCCACCGCTGTAGCGGGAAGCGAAGCGGAGTTACTGGGGTGTTGAGGACGGAGCCACATTGAGAATTATGGAGATTTCATCGGACGATACGGCTTTTCGAGCTCAACGATCGACCCACCTTCGGGGGCACTCACCAACAAATCGAGGGCGGCATCGATCACTTGTCGCTGGGTATCCGGATCACCTGGTGGCCCGAGAGGCCTGCCCATCGGATGTCGGGTGATGACGGCGCGGGGATATCCCATTTCCTCGGCGACATGGCGAAAGGATCGGACCACTACCGCCACAGTTGATATTCCCTCGGCTTCTGCTTTCCTGGCGATGTGCCCGACCGACACGTGACATACCGGTCAGACGGGGACCAGGAAGAGCGCATCAATCCCAGCAGCCTTCCAGCGAGCGACCCATTCATCGAGCTCGTTACGCAGCCGTCCTTGAGAGCAGGCTCCGACGAACGAATAGACCGGCGAAACCAGACGTCTTATCCGACCGGTCGCACGGGCTTCGTCAAGAAGATCGATTGGCAAAGCCACACCCCGATCCTTGACCACCGAGCGAATGTCGTAACCAGGGTGCAGAACTTCCACATCCTCGATCGGGGCATCAACTGGAATCTCTGAGAGTTCCGGCGCCCGGCGCAGGAACTCCCCTATCCGAGCGAAGGCCTCGCCTTGGGTGAGTCCGGCGTTTGCTGCAGGCCGATCATCGGACATGTAATGACCGGAGGAAGTGACCAGACCGACAGACATCTCTCCGAGAGATTTAGTCAACTCGTGGAAGGGACGGTCTTCATAGACATAGGGACGTTTCGCCGCGGTTGTAGGTCGATAGGCACGCACTTGCCACTCGTAAACAAGGTCAACCAAGGCATCCGTGGAGCCATCGTCAAATAGACTTCCGACTTCTTCGAGAAGAACCGAAAGGAACTCACTCGCTTCTTGATGAGAGAGACCCTTGAGAAACTTAAACGACAAATCGCTTCTCGAACCATATGAGAATGAATCCTTGAAGTCCCCAAAGGTCTCCTGAGAATCACCGCTCACGATGCAATCCTATTCTGGTCGCGGACAACCCACGCCTAGGCGTGAGCATGCTCCAACCGGCAGAAGCATGAAGCCTCGATTGCTACGTCGGCGCGAGCGTTGGCAAGGTCAAGGCGTTGCTTGATCAGCCGGGCTTCCCCGGTCTCCCCGGACATCATGAGACATTCGTGCAGGCCGTGGAGGGCCCATACGTTGTCTGGATGCTGGGACGCCCGACTCAACGTGTTGTCAAGACCTAAATCTGCCCGATAAACGGCTTCGGCCTCCTCGGCCCTCTCCTGTTCGAGCAAGAGTGCACCGAGCGCGTGACGGGCCGGTTGCATCCACGCCCACGGCTCGTCATAAGGCAGATTGTCATCCAACTCGACAGACCGGCGGAGGCGGGCAAATGCGATGTCGTAATCACCCTGGCGATAGCTGAGCTCGCCCTCCAACATCTCGGTGGCTACTTCAAGAATGTCGAGACAAGTGTTATTGAAAAGCAGTCGACTCTCAGGAACGGCGGCCTTGGCAACCCGGAACGCTTCTCTCGATGCCATGGCATTGTCTATCTCTCCTGTGGCGGCATATGCCACAGTTTTGGCGTAGAGCATCAGAGCCCTCGTGACGCTGTAGAGCTCTTCATCTTCGGGAAGTTCTTGCTCTTTGATCGTCTCCCACTTGCCGAAGCGGATCAAGACATGCTGCTTTATTGAAACGAAGGCTTCGAGCCAGTCGGCAAGCGGGCGGAGCACATCCTCGGTGAGGGTTTCGGCCAAATCCTCAGCAGCTTCCAAGGCAGGCTGGAATTGACCGAGGAACATGGCACCAAAAACCTTGAAGTGATAGTTGTGGCAGCGATAAACGGTGTAGAAGTTCTCCGCCCCGGCGCGGGCCAGATATTTGCGATCGGCGGCTATCGCCCGATCGTTGCGTGAGACGACGTTCTCGTAGTGCCCACAGAGGACGTCAATGTGAGTTGCCATATGCTGTAGATGACCGGCGTCCGGAGCAAGGCCGACCAGGGTGTCACCTGCCTTTAGGGCCTTCTCCGGATGGGGAGACATTTCAACCAGGTGGATGTACATGTGGAGAAGACCAGGGTGGGTGTTCGATCCGAGTTCAGCGAGATCGCGGAACGCCGACTCCAGTATCTCGACCGCTTCGAGAGTGTCAGCCCCTTCAGCGGGTTGGCCAGTGGAGAGATCCCAGAGCTGCCACGGAGTGCGATTCATCAGCGCCTCGGCGAACAGAGAGCGGACGTCCAAATCCTCAGGGTTCGCTTGATAAACCTGACGCATGGCGTCTGCGTAAGCGTCGTTCCAGGGCCCGAAGTCCTCGACGGTCGGATCGCTGGGATACCTGACCGCCAATGCTTCGATCAAGGCTCGCTCTACCGGCTCGGCGTCTGAGGCCTTAGCGGTAGCCGATTCGACGGCTTCGAGGGCTCGGCCGAGACACTCGCGCCTCTCTTCGTCATCGAAGTCGCTCCACTGCCGGTTGTAGTTGGGACCGATCGCATAGGCGATCCCCCAATGGGCCATCGCCAGGTCCGGATCATTTTCCAATGCCTTTTCAAAACACTCGACTGCCTCTTCGTGGTGATAGCCATAAGTCCACATGAGGCCCCGGTTGAACCAGATCTGGGCACCGGCTGATGACGTCGAGACCGGGCGCTGATATGTCCCCAAGTCGTAGTAATCAGCCAAGACTGCCCTCCTACGGTGGTTGCGAATTGGGGCACGAGGCTAGTAACGCGGCAAGCCAGCGGATGTGTCAACCAACGAGACGACACTCACGAGCAGCTAACGCAAAGCCGGATCGTCCCCGGCGCCACCGTCACCTGTGAACGTTCACATGGCAGGACTATCGTGCGACGATCATGGGAGGATTCTCAAAGCGAGCGACCACCTCAAGCTGGACGACCTGTCGGGTTGTACCTTCCGGAGCCGGAAGTCTTGAGCCTGGGAACAACGCGATCAAGCCAAACGGGAGCCAACGATGAGTCACATCGAGTCGGCGCAAGCGGGCGTTCCCGATCAGGTTCCCGTCTACGGACAGATCCACGAGTTCGCCATGGCCCGATCCGGAGTGCTAGCCGGCGAGTTCTACAGCAACGGCGGTCTACTCGTCGAGGAGATCGTCAAGACGGCTGCTGAATTCGGTCTGGACGACCCCCACATCGACTACGACACCTACACCATCGAAGCCGAAGCGATGGGAATGAAGGTCAACTACTACGACGACCAGGCACCCCAACTGGACCCCACCGAGCCGCTCATCAAGGAGAAGAGCGACCTTGCCACACTGGAGCCACCAGCGTTCGGCGAAAGCGGGAGGATGCCTTTCGTGCTCGATGTGGCCCGTGGACTCCAGGATGCCGGGTTGGCGGCGAAGTGGCATCCCGGGATGTCTTACACCGCACCCTTCACCCTTGCCTCCAGACTCCGTGGGGTCGAGGACTTGCTCATGGACACCCTGCTTGATCCTGAATTCGTTCACGATCTCCTGTCGTTCTTGACCGAAGAAGTCCTGATTCCGTGGATCGATACGATCAACTCCGTGAACAAATCTGGCAATGCCATCGTCGGGGGAGCAGATGCGCTTGCATCTCCGCCGTTCCAGCGTGTGCCCCAGCTTCGCGAGTTTGTTCTGCCCTATCTATTGAGGATCAGGGAACATTGTGAGGACGAGGGTGTCGTGCAAAATTATTGGGGCGAGGGCATCGTCGCGGACCCGGAGGAAATGCTCGAGTTCAAGGTGGAGTGCTCACCCAAAGTGCTTGTGGTCCAGGACCCCGATCTCGCCAAGATTGGCCCTGCCCTTTGCAAGGCGTTCGCTGAGGAGCATGACATCACGCTGACCTTGGGAATCGGGGCAGACGTAATGACGACGATGACCCCCGACCAAATCGGCGAGCGGGTAAAGCATTACGTCGAGATCGGGAAGCCGGGAGGGCGGTTTCTCTTGTATCTGTGCAGTGTCGATGCGACCACGCCGCCCGACAACCTCAAGGCTGCCGTGGCCGCTGTTCGCGAGCACGGGTCATATGCCTGAGCCCTGTGACTTCGTCGAACCAGCTGGGTCGAGGTAGGTCTGAGAGGGGCCACCATCGTTGCAGTCCCGGGACCGGTGGTCGCTCCTCGGGAATGGATCGGAACGGTCGGGTAGAATCTTGGCTATGGCTTCCGAAAGTCCGATGGAGCGTTTGGTTGTGGTCGATATGGGTGACACCCAGGTGTTGCCGGACTTCGTGGGCGAACCACTCAAGAGTGTCGCTGACACCACCTCGGAGGCCAGATGGAGTTTCTCGTTCAGCGTCAACGAGGCGGCCTTTTTGGCCGGCCTTCAAGCAGATTTTCTTCGCCCGCTCTAAAAAGCATCCGGCGTGAACGTGGTACTGCTTTGGCTCGGCGAGGGGTTACAGCCAGGGTCGCTGACGAAAAGGATGCAACGATCCGGGAAGTTCTCAGAATGACGTCGATTTTGCGTGCGCGGACTATCGCTTGGGTCTCCGCGATACTCCTGGTGGCAGGAGCCTGCGGATCCGCCGATTCGGGGTTCGAGGTTGTCTTGGACGGCCTGAACGAACCTCGCGGTCTGTGGATTCTCGCTGACGGGACGCTATGCGTGGCCGAGGCGGGCCGGTTGGCCCAAGGTCAGGATGTCAAGGAAGGGCCGACGGCGAATCTGTCTGAGACGGGATCGGTCAGTTGTGTGGACACAGATGGGGTCAGCGAGAGAATCATCGAACAGCTTCCGTACGTCTTCTACAACGTAACCGACGTATCGAGCGGCCCTGCCGACGTGGCAGAGATGGGCGGGGAGCTTTATCTGCTGACCGGCGAAGGCCAGGGGGACTTCGCCCGGAAACTTCTGACGATCACCGACCCCTCAACTCCACCGGAGGTCACCGCCGATCTCCTGGCTTATGCAATCGAAGCGGCGCAGCCAGATTTCTTCGACGAGTTAGACATCATCTCCAATCCCTTCGCCATGATCCCTGATCCTCCAAACGAGCGCTTTCTCGTCACAGACGGAGCAACTGGACACGTCTTGGCGGTGGGAACCGATGGTGACATTCGCGTCTTCTCCGATGTAACGGGGCACGAGGTTCTCACGGGGATTACCCGGGGACCCGATGGAGAGGTTTATCTGGCCTCATTCAGCCAATTGCCACACACTGCCGGAGATGGAGCGGTCCTACGGCTTGACGCCGATGGCCTCTTGTCTGTCGCCGCCGAGAACCTGACGACACCCATCGACCTAGCCTTTGACACGTCGGGGCGCTTGTACGTGATCGAGTTCATCGAAGCCAAAGAAACAGATCATCCATATCGTGGCAAGACCGGGCGTTTGATCCGTCTCAGACCGCAGGGTGATGGCTGGATCCCAGACCAGGTGCTGGTGGAAGGCTTGCCGTTTCCAACTGCACTGTTGATCGACGACGATAATCGGGTGTACATCTCGGTCCATGGTGCCTTCAGTTCACCGGGCAGCGGTTTGGTGCTCCGGTTCGATGATCTGGAGCAGCGGACGGCGAGTGACCCTCCGCTCGGGTTCGAAGACGCAGCCCCGTAGCGCGAGCCGGCAGCGATCAATGTGGCTGGTAGTCAGACCTGAATCTCTCGAGTTCGGCCTGGGAAAGGTCCGCTAGTGGCTGTCCTCACTGTCGATGACATAGGTGAAACGGCGACCTTCCTTCCCGGAGCCACGGCCATAGCGATGCCATTGCGGAAAATTGAAATCGGAGGTGACCGAGCTCGGTAGGAGCAAAACAGCCTCGAGGAATGCCTCGAGGTGCGGCACGCTGTAGAAGTTCACTTCATAATCCCAGGCCACCAACTGGTCGAACATCTCAAGTGCACGGTCATTCCCCCAATCGACGGAGAATCGGCTGATGCCCCAGGAGGTCAGCATCTCCAGTGTTTTGCGAGCTTCCGCTGGCGCGCCGACTATCAGGGCTGATAGCCAGCTCACAGGACATTGCACGATCGCATCCGGATGTTCGGCCCGGATCCGCCGGAATCCCACCTCTCGGGTCGTTTCGATGTCGCCATTGAACCAGAGTCGGTCGTCAGTGAATCCTTGCTCAACGACCATCTTCAATACCCGGTCCATCACGTCGTGACCTCCTTTGAGGTCGAGTTTGATTGCCCGGTTATGTTCGGACATCTCCTGGCACACCAGGTCGAATAACAGCCATTCTTCGTCGGGGAGAGCTGGAGTGGTCTCAAACGAATCGTGGCGACAGATGAACTCTCCGGCGGAGTTCTGACGTATGTCGAACTCGGCCCAGATCACGTCGGAAGCGAGGAATTGACGCAGGTTCTCCTCATCGTTGACCCCATGCCACACGAGTTGCACCTCAGGTGGCAGCGCCCCTTCATTGGCTACGAGATCTGTCAGGCGATAATCGCTACCTCGGGCTGTGCCCCTGGGGATGGAAATTGGCCTCGACTCGAAAATGGTGTCGGCATGCAGTAGGAGCATTCCGGTGCTTTCGGCCATTGGTGCCAGTGCCTCGAGCACCGAGGGCTCGTTGTCGATCATCGCGAATACGTGATATCCCTGGTCCTGGAAATACTGCAGCCCGGCGGTCTTGGTTGATTCGACGTCTTGGTCCCACTCGCCCGGATTCATCACGAGAAGATCATCGCTGAAATACACTCGATAAGGTTCTCCCAGCCGGTTCAGGGATTGCAATGTCACATCTCTCAGGCTCTCAGGTCTGCCTGTGAGCAGGCCTACCGAGGTGTTGGGCTGCAACTGGAACCACCTGATCATCGAGAAGACGCCAGGAAAGGGCCGATGGGTGGCGAGGATCGTGTCTGCTTGCCATCTGTGCTCGAGGAACCAAGCGATCACGGCAGGGTGTTCCGAGTCCGGGATGCCGAGTCGTTCTAGAAGCTGCTCGAGGTTGTTTTCGTGCACGGTCACATCCGATGGTCGCAACCGTGTGAAATATCTCGACCCGTTCTCCTCGTCGTAGGACTGGAGTACGGAGAGGACCAGATACCGCATGTCGATGATGGTGCCGTCGATGTCGGACACCATCATGCGTCGCTTACCAGGGTATTGCGTGCCAATCTGGAGGTAGCAATCCGCAAGGGCTTTCATCCAGCTCATTCCGCGGACGCTCCGGTCTCCGACGAGGAGCGGCGCCCTGCTAACGCAAGCATGCGCGCCGGCCAGTTGGTCGTGACCGACTTGACACCCATCGCCAGCAACTCGGCGAATCGCTTCTTATCATCGACAGTAAAGACCCAAACACCCAAACCCGCGGTCTGCGCGGAGACGACCACATCGGGATCGACCAACCCGTTGCGCAGGTTGATACCCACAGCACCCAACTTGCTTGCCTGTTCGATAGCGCGACGCACGATTGACCGCGCTGCGTCGGAACCGATGCCACCGGGAACGCGGTCGGGATTGAAGAGTGTGCCGAGATCAGCGGTCGCCTCGGCCATGATCCCAAAACACTCTCCCTGACATCCGCTGATCACGACGTCGTCGATGAGCCCGGCATCGCGCACCGCCGCGATGCTCGGAAGAATCGCATCGGACGTCTTCAAGTCGAGGTTCAGGGGTATCCGGTCTCTGGCCAGGTCGAGGGTCTCATCCAGCGAAAGGACCCGCTCGCCCGCGAACTCCGAGCCTTTCCACACTCCGGCATCGAGTCGCTGCACTTCCTCCCAGGTGCGATCAGCCAACAGACCGCTTCCGGTGGTCGTCTCCTCGAGCCGTGGGTAGTGCATGAGTACCGGCACATCGTCCTTCGTCAATCGGATATCCACCTCCACCATGTCAGCACCGACATCGATCGCCCTCTCTATGGCCAGCCGCGTGTTCTCGGGAGCAGGACCGGAGTCTCCTCGGTGCGCAATTATCTGCGGCCACGGAGGCAGTTGGTAGGACATTGTTCAGTGGCGAGTGAAAACTGGGCCGATCCTGATCATTCCCGTGCGGGACTTCAGGCCCAGAGAAGCGACTGCTCGGTCTCCGGATCGAACAGCTGGATCTTGGATGTGTCGACCGCGAGGTTAATGTTGTCACCGATCTTGACCCCTCGGGTCTTGTCGACCAGCACACGCATCTCGATATCGCCGATCTTCACTCCAACCAAGTCCTCACGACCCAGCGGCTCGACAACCTCGACCATTCCCGCGATCGTGTGTCCTTCTGTGGCCGCAGAGGAATCGCCGGTCAGGTTCACATCTTCGGGCCGAAGTCCCATGGTGACCTGTCCCTTGGCGGCTGCCGCCTTCTCGGCTCGATCAGGTGGGATAACGAGATCGATCGTCTGATTCTTCGCTCGGAATTCTCCGTTGGCGCGTGAGATCTCGACATCGAAGAAGTTCATGGGTGGGTTGCCCACGAACCCTGCGACGAACAGTGTCTTCGGACGGTCATAAAGAGCCTCGGGGACATCGTATGCCTGGAGAATGCCTTTTGACATGACCGCGATCTTGTCGGCCATGGTCATGGCTTCAACCTGGTCATGTGTCACGTAGATCGAGGTGATACCCAGATCCTTTTGAAGTCGCTTGATCTCGCCACGCATTGTCAGCCGGAGACGGGCGTCGAGATTGGAGAGCGGTTCGTCGAAGAGCAGAAGTTGCGGCTCCTTCACCAAGGCGCGACCCAGGGAAACGCGCTGTTGCTGTCCACCAGAGAGTTGAGCAATCTTGCGATCCAGCAGATCCCCGATGCCCATCATGTCGGCAACCTTTTGTACTCGCTGCTTGATATCGCCCTTGTCCAATTTCTGCAGTCTGAGCGGATAGCTGATGTTTCCAAAAACACTCATATGGGGGTAGAGGGCGTAGCTCTGGAATACCATTCCGATGCCACGATCTTTGGGGGAGACCTCGTTGACAACCCGTCCGTCGAAGGAGATGGTCCCTTCGGTGGGCTTGTAGATTCCGGCCACCATCAACAGCGTCGTTGTCTTCCCGCATCCAGAGGGCCCGAGGAAAGCCACCAGGTCGCCGTCGGCGATGTCAAGAGTGATACTGTCGGCACCGATCACGCCGTCCCAGCTCTTGCTCAGGTTGTCGATTTCGACCTTCATGTCAGTTTCCTTTCTCATCCATGGTCAAGATCATGTGCCTTTCGAGCCGCCGGCGTAGATGTTCAGGAGCAACTCTTGGGTGAAGATGAAAAAGATGAGGAGCGGGATCATCTGGAACAGCCCGACCGCGGCCACTTGATTCCAGTTCGTCGGTGCGGTGTCACTGATGAGCTGGTTCAAGAACACCGGCATGTTGGCGACCTTCGTGCCAATGGTGAAAGTGAAAGGCACGAGGTAGGCGTTCCAGCCCGCGATGAAGGTGAAAAGGGAGAGGGCGGCGAGACCGGGCCTCACCTGAGGCAACATGATCTGCCACCACACCCGGAATCGGGATGCCCCGTCGATCAGAGCAGCCCGTTCCATATCCCAGGGGAGGTTGTCGAAGAAACCCTTCATCAGCCAGATGCCAAGAGGGAGCTCGAGAGCGATCATCACTAGCGCAACCCCACCCACCGAGTTGAAACCGATGTAGTCCCCGATGATCGGGATGTCGCCGAGAAAACGCAGCACGAAGAATATAGCGATCAGCAGCATCTCGGCCTTGAAGGCGTGAAGCACCAGCGTCATCGACAGAAAGCCTTTGCGACCAGCGAATTTCATCCGCGACAGGGCGTAGCCGCCGGCTGTCGAGGCTATGCCCACTCCGATCACCATTGCGACAGCTATGAGCAGCGAGTTGAGCATGGCATTCCAGATGGCGGAGTCGGTGACAAAATCCCAATTTCGCAGTGTGAAACCTCCGATGCCCCCTTCGGCGTTGCGTGGCAGAAGGCCCTCGGTGCGAAAAGAGAGAGTGGCGACTACCAACCATGTATAGCCGATAAGAATCGGTGTGATCGAGAGAATGAGAAAGCCGTACGCGAAGCGTCGACCCATCTTCTCCCGGGTCTTGGGGAGCCGGCCTACAGGCCGGAGCGGTGGCGCGATCTCAGTGGTGGTCATGGCTCACAGGTTCTCGATCCGCGGTTCTTCGATAAGCTCGTTGAACTTGAACAGTTTCACGTAGACGACGGCCAGCAAGAGTGCCACCGTGACAAGCACGATCGCCCAGGTCGCACCGAAAGCCCACTGACTGTTTCCGAAATAAGTAGCGAAAGCGCGTTTGTACGCCGTCAGCGCCCACACCTCAGTCGTGAACAGGCCAGGGCCACCCTCGGTCAGCAGTAGGATGTATTCGAATGAGGTGAGCAGCGACAGCGTCTGATAGGTCGCGATGAAAAGCAGCGGCCACTTGATAAGAGGAAGTTTGATGTCACGGATGATCCTCCACAAGTTGGCCCCGTCAACCTTGGCAGCTGTGATGAGATCCTTGGGAATAGACTCCAGTGCCGAAGTGAAGATGATCATCCCAAAAGAGGCGCCGACGAACCCATTGGTGAGAATCACAAATGCCCAAGGACTCCCTCCCAGATAGAGGTTTCCCCCCGATGCGCCGAGAACCTCCGGGAACAGCTGGTTGTAGATGCCGAACGGGTCCGCCTGACCGATCCGCTGCCACATCAGGATGTAGACCACCGACGGTGTGAGACGGGGCAGCAGCCACACCAGTCGAAAGAAGAAACCTGCGCGGCGCGGGATGTTGGTCGTCACCAGCGCCAACACCAGAGCGAGGCCGAGGTTGAACAAAATGAGCGTCGTGAATACGTAGAAGACAGTGTTACGCAGGATCTTGGGGAAAAACGGATCGCTAAAGAGTCGGGTGAAGTTGTCGAATCCGATGTAACTCCAGGGCTGGCTGAAGTTGGCGCTGGAGAGGTCGGTAAAGCTGAGAATCAGCAGCAGAATGCCGGGAGCGATGAAGAAGGTGAGCACCAGGGCGATCGCCGGCACCATAAAACCGTAGGCGGTAAACGTATTGCGCACACGCCTCCCCAATGACCCGCGCTGTGGCGTGGGCGCTCCGACTGCAAGGTTTCGCAGGGACTTTTTTTCCAGCGGCTGCGTCACTCTGACGTCATCTTTCTAGCTGTCTCCGGACTGGCTCGAAGTAGAGGTGGGAGAGGGACAGGGCCCTCTCCCACCTCTAATCGTCGGTTGTAGCTATTTGATGATCACGTCGTCGCCCAGCTCGTTCTGGAGCTGTGCCACGACTACTTCGACTGCACCTGCCGCATCCAGGTCGCCTGACTCAACAGCCAAGATCCCGAGGTAATAGCCCTCAGACCAAGCACTGAAGAACGGGCTGTTGGGCAGGAAGGTGGTGAACTCGAGGATCGGAGCCACTTGACTCAGGAACACCGCGCTCGTGTAGGGCTCGTAATCCGCCTGTGAATTCAGGATACCCAGGTGGCCACTTGTCACCGCATAACTGGTGTTCAGTTCCTTGGTCGTCGCCTTGGAGATGACCATGAGGGCAAGATCGGCGTTCTCTGTTGCCGAACTCAACATGTAGATCAGCGGATGGGTCAAGCTGATCGGTGTGTTGGTTCCGCCAGCAAGAGCCGGGATGGGACCGAAACCGGTGGTGTCGAAGAGATATTCTTCGCCACCCTCGACAACATAGTTGACAGCCCAGTCCGCCCATTGCCATGAGCCGCCGAACCAGAAGAGGACGTCGCCGTTGGCGACACCGGTGTTCCAGCTCGTCCAGTCGCCGTCGAGACGGGTACTGACCAGGACGTCACGGGCAACAGCGTCGCCCAAGAGCGCGTAGACCTTCTCCGCGGCCGCGGTGTCGTAGATCAAGGCGCCGCTGTCGTCTAAGAGCTCGCCGCCCGCCGCAAAGTAGTAGTACAGGAAGTCGGCCCCGTTCGAGGGGCGATGCCACCAGCCGTTACCCGGATCTACCACTCCTGCTAACACGGCTTCCTCCGCAGTGTCGAGCATCTCTTCCCACGTGAACGCGCCACTGGCGAGGTCGGCCGGAAGGCTGTCTACCTCGGCCTGGGTCCAGCCCAGCTCGAGAAGGAGATCCTTGCGATAGTACAGCGGTCGTGCCTCAGCATCCTGGGGGACGCCCCAGCGGCGACCGTTGAGTTCGGTGGAGTTCCACAGCGAGTCGATGACGTCATCGAACTCCGGATAGTTACCCAATTCGTCCGTCACGTCGAGAATGATCTCTGACGTCGCCCAGGCTCCGATGTCCTCATGGCCAGACACGATGATGTCAGGCGCCTCGCCGGCGTCCGAGGCCAGCTCGAACTCGGTCCTGTAGTCCCCCCAATCGGCGTTGTCCTGGATTATTTGGACCTGGACGCGACGATCATCGCCCGCTGCTTCCAGAGCAGCATTGGCATCGACAACGCCCGCCAAGAGGTTATTGCAACGGCCATCCTCGGTGGGCGGATTCGCCTTGCATCGGGCAACAATGGTGACGAGTTCCCCTCCTACAGGCACCTCCACGATGACATCTTCACCAGGTACCGTCACTTCGACGATGACAGTCTCCACTGGCTGATCACCGGCATCGTCGGTGGCGCATGCGCCCGCAACCAGCGCGAGTGCCATTGTCAGAAGGATCAACGTCCGAAAACGCGTTCTGCTCCGCTTCACTCTTGACTCCTTAGATTTGTCGAGATCGCTTGGCCAGGTTTGGCGTCAACGATCGAATATGACCCTAGAGTGAACGTTCACATGATGTCAACCAGGTCTGGCATCGTCCCTCCGAAATTCACAGAAAGCGTAATCAGGGCCATGGCGCAGCGTCTCAGCGACACCCGTCGACCGACAATCAATGATGTGGCCGATTTGGCGGGAGTTTCACGACAGACCGTGTCCCGCGTGTTGTCAAACCACCCACGAGTCGCTCCGACGACGAGAGCGCGAGTCGAGAAGGTGATAGAAGATCTCGATTATCGGCCTAATCAGATGGCAAGGGCTCTCGTCACCAAAACATCGCTGACGTTCGGAGTTGCCTCAGTGGACATGCGGAATCTGCACTTTGCTGAGACTTGCTCGGGATTGCAGGTCGCCGCCAGGGAGGGTGGGTACCACCTGGTGGTTACCGAGCTTGACCCAGATGACCAACGTGGCGTCGGCACCCTGGAGACACTTCTCGCCATCGGTGTCGATGGGATCGTTCTCTTCCCATCCATGGTCAGCAGTGCCGACCTCGAGTCCTTTACACGTCGCAGTGGGTGTCCGGTGGTCATGATCGGAAGAGCGTCGAGAATCCCAGGTGTCGTGTCGATTGCCCTCGACGAGCGGGGAGCAGCGACAGTGATCTTGGAGCATCTGATCGAAAGAGAAAAAAGCAGGGTGGGGCTTTTGATGAACGAGATGTTCCCCAGGTTCATCCACACACGATACGAGGCGCTCCACAGCACAATTGAGAGGACAACAGGCCATTCCAAAGTACCCGTCGAGGCCGCCCGCCCCACCATAGAACAGGGTAGAGAAGCCGCACGGCGTCTTCTCGAGGCAAATGGCGACATCAACGCCATCATCGCATTCAACGATACGATGGCAATGGGCGCAATGAGAGGATGCCTGGATTTGGGCTTGCGTATTCCGGAAGACATCGCCGTGGTCGGCTACGACGGAATCCCGTATGGCGAAGTCACGATTCCGCCTCTGACAACAATGGTCCAGGACAGTTTCGGGATGGCAGGAGCAGCTTTCAGAGTCATGCTGACCGGCATCAAGGAGGGTTCACCCGTGGACGGCGAAGTCCAGCTGTGGCCTCCGCAACTTCTCATACGAGGCACGACATGACTCCACACTCGGATTCCTCGACTCGGACCACTGCTAGAAGGGGCGCAGGTCAGTACCCGGTGATCCGAATCACTTCGCCGACAATCACCGTCGGCCCATTGGGACCAGGGATCGGTCTCCCAGGAGTGCCCTGACCCGTTGACACGTAAACTGCCCCGTCGTCACCAACGGTGATATTGGTCGGAGCATCCAGGCCCTCGGCGAGAACCCGAGGCGGTCCACCGTCTGCCGGATACATGATGACTCTGCCACTGAATCTCAAGTAACCGCCGTGTTGGGGAACGGCATCCGGGTCTGCCAGGTCGGCCTCACTCGCGAAGGGCTCTCCTTGGGCGGCCGCCAATTCGACCACGAAGACGTTGCCGAGCTTGTCAATAGCAACGTCCACAGCGGTGGTGAGGCCGACGATCTCATCGACGACCCGACCGGTGAGCGGGTCAACTCGAACCACCTTGGCGTCGCCGGGGACAAATATGATGAAACCACCATCTTCGGTAGGCACTCCACCAGAGAAGAGCGCCACCAGAACATCGCCGTTGCGGGGATCGACGGCGAGACCCGCAGGCACGGCCTCCTGCCCGCTGTCGAGGGTGGAGAATTCAACGATGTCGCGGCGACCTGCCGTCTCCAGTGTCACCTCGATGAGCTGGTTGAGCATGCTCTCGGTTGCGAAGATGGTGTCCTCGTCCGGAGCCAGGCCGACGCCAGTCATGTTGCTGCGGGCGGAGAGATTGCGACCGATCGATCGGGTGGGGCTGATCTCCCAGAGAGAAAACTCTTCAAACCCCCCGTCCACCGAAAGAAATACCCGACCATCGCCATGAACCGTAACGTCGCTGGGACCGCTCACCTCGTCGTTCCGCTGCTCGAGGTGGCCCCTGGCGTTGTAGCTGGCGAGATGCTCGAACCACGGCTCGGTTTCGCCCGAATCTTTGAAGTCTCCGTCGCCGTTGCGATCGATGAACCTGGTGAGCCTGCCCGATCGCTCCCTCACATCGACGGCATCGTCGCCTGATCCCGCCTCTGCCACCAAGAGACCGCCTTCTGCGTCGAGGGCCACGCCACGCGGATTCTGGAGACCTGTGAGGATCACCGTGACCGTGACCGTGTCCGGCGGGTCCGAGGAGCGCGGCGTCGTGCAGGCAGCCAGCGCCCCGCAGCACAGTAAAAGGGCGACAGTGGCGCCAATGTGCCCGCCAGGGGCGGAACCACCCGTCGTCGCGGTCGGTCGATCGCCGGCCTCCACGAGGTCACCGCTCTCCTGGTCAGCGCGCAAGTATCACCACCGTCTTCGCTGCCTTATCGTGCAGTCCCCGATGGAGGATGTCGAATACCAACCAGCCGTAGATGACCGCACGGAGAACGCTAACTCCGGGCAGGAACAAGAATATACCTGGCACCAGCCAACGTAGTGTGGACGGGCCAAGACCGGGGATCCGGGCTGTTCGCTCGATCACCACCCTGGTGCCGATCAGCATCTTGCCCGGCGTTTGGCCGCGCCAGACCGTGAATCCGATGTAATACGCCGCGCCGACCAGCCCCTGAACGATCCTCACAGAAGTGGAAGTAGGGAGAAGAGCATTGCCCGCGTCGAGATCGATTTGGAGTATCCACGCCAGGAAAAGCAAGTAAATGACCATGATCATCAAATCGATCACGAACCCCACCAAGCGCCGCCAGGGTTCGGCGATGTCATCTTCGGTTATGGGGCTGTCCGAATCACGGTCGGTCATATCACGCGCTGGTCATGGGGAGACGTGGATCTCCCGGTAGTCTTTCCAGGGCGTCGCGGACCCAAGCGTGTCGGGGGTCGTCGCAGAATCGCCATATCCTTTCGGGAGACGGCCCCGCCATGACGTTGAGGTAGTACATGTGGTGTCCCGGCGCAGCGGCGGCAGGACCGTGAAAACCTCTCGGGACCAGATACACATCCCCGTCGCTCACCTTCATCGTGTCATCGATCTCGCCGTCGCTGGTGTAGCAACTGAAGAATCCAAAACCGTTCTCACCGTCGATGCGAAAGTAGTAGATCTCCTCGAGCTCGGTCTCCGTTTCGCTTGTCTCATCGTGCTTGTGTGGCGGGTATGACGACCAACTGCCTTCAGGCGTCAGCACTTCCACCGCAATCAGCTTGTCGGCATCGGCGGCGTCTGCGCTGAGAAAGTTGTTGATCTGGCGCGTCCCTGCACCTCCTCCGCGAACCTCGACTTTGACATCTTGGGCATCAACCCGATAGGGGTCGATGCGCCGGGTGGCTTCCGCTGTGCACAGGGCGACCTCACTGGGCCCTTTCGTTGTTATTCGGATGTCGGCGTCAATGGGAACATAGGCAAAGTCGGTTACGGCGGTGAAGACTCCTGCTCTCCCTTCGAGGTGGAAAGAGTGTGATTCGATCTCCACCGTCAGACTTCCGGACAACGGCAGTATCGCGACCTCGGTGTTTCCGGTGGAGAACTCATGGGTGGTGTCGGCCGTCAGACGCAGGACACGCAGGCCCGAGTACCGCCATCCGGCCGAGGATGCGGAGATGTCCGTCACAGTCATCTCATCGCCACCGGACCGAGCCGGATGGAAACGCTTAGTCGTGGCGTCCTCCTTCCAATAATCCAGTGGCGCGATCAACGGCTGACTTGACATCGCCATCCCCGGGATAGAGCAGGGCTCTTCCGGCAACAAGACCATGCACCTGCGGGATTAGGAGGGCACGTTGCCACCCTGCGTAGGTGGCATCGGGGTCAGCTCCAATGTCGCCCCCGAGAAGGAGACAGGGAAGTGTCGTTGTCTCGATCACTCGCTCGATGTCAGGGACAACCGGAAGCTTGAGCCAAGTATGAGCCGAAGTTGCACCGATCCCGGACGCCACCGCTATCACATGGATGAGATCATCTGGATCGCTGGTGATGGTAACGGCGCCCTCAGCGGATCGATGCGCTGGCAGAGGTTCGATCATCGCCATCAATGAGCGGTCGGCTAGATCAGTGACGGCGCGGCTGGCTGCTTCGAGGGTGGTGCGGGTATCGCGGTCATTGCGGTCGATGCGGAGGAGCATCTTGCCTCCGTCGAAGCCCATGGCGTCGATGTGCGGTGCGTCGTACCCCGTGAAGCGATCGTCGAGTTCCCAGACACTCCCTGACAATCCCCCTCGGTTCATCGATCCGATGACGAGTTTGTCATCGAGAAGGCCGAGTAGCAGTAGGTCTTCGATGACGTCGGCGGAGGCGAGGACGCCGTCAACGCGGGGGTGCTCGAGCGCAATGGCAAGACGTTCCAGCAGCGATCGCCGATTGGCCATGGCGAGTCGGTCCTTGCCCACTGAAAGGGCGGCGCGCGCAGGATGGTCGGCCGCGACCAAGAACAAGTCTCCGGCTGCGGCTACTTCGGCGACACTGGTCCTGTGGCGTTCGTTTGCAGCGGTCGCAATCGCCTCGGGTGTTTCCAAGCGAACGCGAGTCAAACTGCCGAAGGCCTTGTCAGAGATCACCGTGTGATGTCCCTTCAATGGGCTTGGGGCAGATGTTGTTGTTTTAGGCGACATCGTCGATCAACTCTCGTACTTGTCGCTCGGTTGGCATGGCGTCCGCGCAGGCCAGTTGGCCTGCCACGTAGGCACCAGCAGCGTTAGCAAAATGCAGTACTGCGGGAGGATCCCAGCCGAGGCGGAGCCCGTGGCAGAGCGCACCACCGAACGCATCCCCGGCCCCCAGTCCGTTGACGACGTCGATTTCGAGAGGCCCGACCCGCTCGCTGCCATCGGACCAGGCAATCATTACACCGTTGGGACCCATCTTGACGATTGCGAATTCGAGTCCTAGATCGAGCAGTCGCGCCGCTTGATCCTCTGGCGTGCCAGGTCCCACGGCTACGGCGCACTCTTCCTGGTTTCCCACAGCCACCGAAACCAGACCGAGGGCGATTCGCTGATACTTGCCGGCGTCTTCGGGCGAAGACCAGAAGCTCGGCCGATAGTCGAGGTCGTGGATCGTGTGCTGTTTGCGTCCCCGTTCTTCCAAGGCCGCCAGCGTGGTGGATCGACTCGGTTCATCGGACAACCCGGTCCCGGTGGTCCAGAAAATGTCGGCGTTCCGAATTGCGTCGAGGTCGAGATCCTCGACCCTCATGTTGATGTCGGGTGCTTTCGGTTGACGGTAGAAGAGAAGGGGGAAGTGATCGGGAGGGTGAATCTCAGCGAATACCAGCGGTGTGCGAAGTACAGAGTCGGTGCCGACAAACTTGTCGTCGACGCCAAAGCGACGCAGAGCTGCGCGTACGTACTCACCGAACCCGTCGTCACCAACGCGAGTGATCACCGCACTGTTATGCCCATAACGTGACGCGGCGACGGCAACGTTTGTCGGGCTCCCGCCGAGGAACTTGTCGAAGGACTTGACTTCTGACAGCGATAACCCGGTTTCCTGCGGATAGAGATCGACGCCGACCCGGCCGATCGTCAGCACCTCAAAGGCCATCTGCGACGCCCTCCAGGAACGCGAAGCTCTGACGAGCGGCAATTATCGGACCCTCACCAAGCTCGGGCTCGGCGGTCAGGACCGTATCTTGTTCGATGACGTACCAGCCCTGATAGCGCTGAGATTCGAGCATCTCGATGAATACACCAATGTCCACGCTGCCAGCACCCAACGGAACGAACAGGCCGTCGATCACGGCCTGATGGAATGTGAGCTCACCAGAGCGGACCTGTCGAGCCAGGCTCCCATCGAGGTCTTTGAGGTGAACGTGAGCCACCCGACCGATAGCGGTCTTGGCGATGTCGACGGGATCGGCGCCGGCAAGAGCAAGGTGGCCGGTGTCTATGCACAAATCGACCCGAGATTGGTCGAGCACACGCTCGACATGATCCTGGCGGACCACCACCATGCCCCAATGAGGGTGAAGTGCGGTGTTCAGCCCATGCCCTGAAGCGATTTGCATGACACGATCGAGATTGGCGAGGAAGGTGTCCCATTCGGCCTCGGTCAGCTCGATTGACCGGTCAAACCCGGGATGATGCGAGTCGGGCCCAAGCACCATCACCGCAGCACTCAGACGGGCGAGGGTCGCAGCAACTCGCTCGACGTAGGCGAGATTCTCGGAAGCCAGCTCAGGCCGATACAAGACGGCCGGTACAAAACCCCCGATGAGGGTATGACCGAATCGATCCAGAAGAGCCGCCAATTCGTCAACATCGTCAGGTAGGTAGCCATCGGGCCCTATCTCAGTGGCGGACAGGCCTACCCGTTGCATGTCGGCAAGGACGCGTTCCCGGTCCATCAGGTGACCCCAGCCGGGAGATCCTTCCACTCCCCAGGTGACCGGTGCGCTGGCGATTCGAGACAGAAACGTCATCCGACTTCCTCCAATGTCACGATTCGCCCTTCCCGGGCCGAAATGGTGCAAGCCTCGGCGATAACCGACGCGGCACGTGCGTCCTGCACCGTGCACTCGTTTGGCCCACCATCGCGGACCATGGCGAGGAACGCATCCAGCTCGCTGGCGTATGTCTCGCCGAAGCGCTGTATCCACTCGGTGAAAGGGTCGGTCGGGAGGGGAACCCCCGCCTCGACAGATCGCAAGGGTGTGCGAGGACCGAGACCGACGGCTATCGAGTCCTTCGTGCCGAAGACCTCCATGCGGACATCGTATCCGACGGGGTCTTGGCGCGAACCGCAGAGCACGGCCAGGGTGCCGTCATCGAGCCAGAGGGTCGCGGCGATCTGGGCGTAGTCGTCGAACTTGGCGAACCATTCGAATGCCTTTGTCGAGCCGGCGGCGTGGACCCGTACCACCTCTCTGCCCGTGATAAAGCGCAAAATGTCGAAGTCGTGGCTGAGCTGATCCCGGAACTCGCCACCCGAACCTGCGATGTATTCCTCGCTTGGCAGTTCGAAGTCATGGTGCTGTCCGACAACAAGCGTGATTGTTCCGAGACTGCCGTCCGCGACCAGGCCACGCGCCGCCCGGTATCCCGGATCGAATCGACGGTTGAACCCGATCTGAATTGGCACATCGCCCTGGGACACGTAGGCAACTGCCCGATCCGCATCCGCGAGGCTCGTAGCGAGCGGCTTCTCGCACAACGCCGGGACGCCGTGATCAACAGCTTGCTCAAGGAGGTCCACATGCATGCCCGGCGGGGTCGAGATGATCACCGCATCGACAGATTCCAATAGCTCGTCTGGTCCCGAGACGACATCCGCCCCGTATGTGGCTGCGACCTGCTCGGACTGGGGAAGCATGACATCCGTTACGACGATGGATGACACCGCCGAGTGGCGACTCAGGTTGTTGGCGTGAATCGTTCCAATTCGCCCGGTGCCGATTATGCCCACTCTCACTCGAGACCTCCCTCGCAGCTGATCGTCTGGAGCATCTGGAACGTTCCAACCACCAAAAGGTATGCTCGGCACGAAGTCGATGTCAAAACTGATGGTCACGATTCACAGATACCCGCGATCAGCTGCCGACGCATGAGGGAGCAGTGACGATGGAGACGATACGACTCACCACAGGACAGGCGATTGTGCGTTGGGTGATAGCGCAGCGCACCGAGATCGATGGTGTGGAGGTTGCCCTTTTCCCAGGCGTGTTTGGGATCTTTGGCCACGGCAACGTGGTGTCGCTGGCCGAGGCGCTCGCTGAGGTCCAGGACGAGTTGCCCACCTGGCGAGGACACAACGAGCAATCGATGGCGCTGGCAGCGGTGGCGTTTGCAAAGGCGAAACGTCGGCGCCAGATCATGATCGCCACCTCGTCGGTGGGTCCGGGAGCGACCAATATGGTGACCGCCGCCGCCGTTGCTCATGCCAACCGGCTACCGCTCCTGTTGATCAGTGGCGATACCTTTCAGCATCGCATCGTGGACCCTGCTCTCCAACAGGTCGAGCATTTCGGCAGCCCATCGACGACTGTGAGTGACGCATTTCGGGCAGTTACCCGTTTTTGGGACCGCATCACGCGTCCGAGTCAGATAATCCAGACTTTGCCTCAGGCGCTGGCGATCATGCTCGATCCAGCCGAATGCGGTCCGACCTATATCGGGTTGCCCCAGGACATCGCAGCTGAGGCCTACGACTTTCCCGTGCAGTTCTTCGGCGAGAACTTGCACTACATTCGACGGCCCGGCCCGGATCCCAGGGAGATCGAAGCAGCGGCAGCAGCACTAGAGACGGCAGACAAGCCGCTGCTCATCGCCGGGGGCGGTGTCCACTACTCCGAGGCGGTGGATCAGTTGGCGGCGTTTGCGGTCACACGGGGTATCCCGGTAGTGGAGACAGTGGCCGGCAAATCCACAATGGTGTACGACCACCCGAACTTCGCCGGTCCGATCGGCGTCACAGGCAGCACTTCTGCCAACGCGCTGGCTGCTGATGCCGATGTGGTTGTTGCCGTGGGAACCCGTCTTCAGGACTTCACCACCGGCTCATGGGCAGTCTTCAAGAACCCGCGGATGCGGCTGGTTTCGATCAATGTGGGACGATTCGATGCCACCAAGCACCATGCGCTGTCTGTGGTGGGTGATGCTCGCGTATCGCTAGCTGCCCTGGACGACGCCCTCGGTGACTATCACGCCCCCACTGAGTGGCTGAACCGCGCAACTGAGGAGAGACGCGACTGGTACAACTACCTCGACAGCTATGTCGCTCGTGACTTCGACGTGCCGACCTATGCCCAGGTGATTCGTGCGGTCAATGACATGGTGGGCGATGGTGACTATCAGGTGTCGGCGGCCGGAGGGCTCCCCGGAGAGCTGAATATGGGCTGGCAGTCGAAATCGGTCGGCTCCTTCGACGTTGAGTACGGCTATTCGTGTATGGGATACGAGATTGCCGGTGCCTGGGGAGCGAAGATGGCCTTGCCTGATCAGGACGTTATTTCCTGGGTTGGCGACGGTTCGTATCTGATGATGAACTCAGATATTTACTCGACCGTCGCCACCGGTCACAAGGTGATCTTCATCGTATGTGACAACGGCGGCTTTGCAGTCATCAACCGGCTCCAAGTCAACACCGGGGGTGAGGAATTCAACAATCTCCTAGAGCACACCAAAAGGGTGGATGAAACGCGCGTCGATTTCGCCAAGCATGCTGCATCGTTAGGCGCAATCGCGGAGAAGGTCACCGGTATTGAGGAGCTTCAGGCAGCTTTTCGCCGGGCCAAGGCGGCAGATCGGAGCTACGTCATTGTGATCGATACCCACCCCTACCAGTGGACCGAGGGCGGCGTCTGGTGGGAGGTGGGTGTGCCCGAGGTGTCCGACCGCGACCAAGTTCTGTTGGCGAGGGCTGAGTTGGACGCCGAGCGCAAGCACCAACGGTCCGGAATCTGGTCTGATCATGAACGGTGATCGCACGATGCGACCCCCCACCATTCTGGATGTCGCCAACGAGGTGGGCGTTTCGAAATCGCTTGTCTCCCTGGTCATGAGGGGTTCCGACGGGGTCAGCCCAATGAGCCGGAAGGCCGTGCTGGATGCAGCCGCGAAACTTGGGTATCGCCCCAATGCGGCGGCGCAAACCATGGTGCGGCAACGTTCTTATGCCATCGGTGTCATGGTTTCCGATCTTCACAACCCCTTCTTTGCGGATGTGATCGATGGCATCGACACGGCAGTCACGGAGGCGGGTTACCGCGCCATCATGACCACCGGCAACCGCGTGCCGGAACGGGAACATCTAGCCGTCGCGACGTTGCTCGAGATGCGGGTGGACGGTCTGGTCCTGGCTTCGCCCGTCCTCGCCAGGGAGCATGTCGTCGCGGCATCACAAGCCGTGCCGACGGTCATCGTTGGAAAGGCGACGCGGGCGCCGACGATCGACAGTGTCACCAATGACGACCGCCGAGGCGCTGAGATGGTGGTGGATCACCTCGTTGAACTCGGACATAGGCGCATCGCGCACATCGACGGTGGTCTGGGCGCCGGTGCCAAGCCCCGTCGCACTGGCTATATACGAGCGATGCGACGGCACAGGCTGGAAAGCGAAATCCGATCTGTGCGCGGGAGCTTCGCAGAAGATGGCGGTGACGCCGGGATGCGCGCTCTTCTCGCCGAGAGTCGCCTGCCGACTGCCGTTTTTGTCGCCAATGACCTTGCCGCGATCGGTGTGCTCGAGGTCCTCGATGCCGAGGAATTGGATGTGCCGGGCGACATCTCGGTCGTCGGTTACGACAATACTGCCCTCGCGGCGAGCCATCGCTCCGGGTTGACGACGGTTGATCAGCCAAGGCACGATATGGGACGTATGGCCGCCGAACTGATATTGGAGAAAATAAGCACGGACCGTGCCACTGCCCGCCGCGCTGTCCTGTTGCCAAAACTTGTCGCGCGGGAGTCGACCGGTCCGCCGCGCTCATGATCCTCGAGCGCATGTGGAGTCGAAACCAACAAGGCTTACGAAGGAGCCGGTGACGGAAAGGAGCTAGCAAATGCTTGAGACCACTTACAAAAGCCCTCTGCACGAAACGGTCAGTGTGTACCAGACGGATTTCTGGAATGACTCGTGCTCCGTCGAAGAACTCGCTTATGCGATCGAACATGGTGCCGTTGGCGCCACCAGCAATCCAACCATCGTCGTGCAGGTCCTCGCCCAAGAACGCCACCTGTGGGAGGACCGCATTCACGAATTGATCGCGAAAAACCCATCGTGGTCCGACGAGGATGTCATGGCGAAGGTTTTCGAGGAGATCGCTCTCAAGGGAGCAAAGCTACTGCTGCCGGTCTTTGAGCGTGAGAACGGCTTGAAGGGGCGTCTCTCCATCCAAACGAACCCCTCCTATTACCGGAATGTCGACAAGATGGTCGAACAGGCGGTCCGCTATGGATCGCTGGCGCCCAACATTCAGGTCAAGTTGCCGGCAACAAGTCGTGGCATCGCAGCAATTGAAGAGGCAACCTACATGGGGGTGAACATCAACGCCACGGTCAGTTTCACCGTTCCGCAAGCTATTGCAGTCGGAGAGTCTGTCGATCGGGGGCTGCAGCGTCGTGAGGCGGAAGGGCTGGAAACAGACACCATGAGGCCTGTCACAACGATCATGGTGGGTCGAACCGATGACTGGATAGAGGTCGTCACCGATAGAGATGGAATCACCGTGAACCCCCAATATCTGCCGTGGGCGGGGGTGGCAGTGTTCAAGAAGGCGCTCAAGATCTACGAGGAGCGCGGATTCCGCTCGCGTCTGCTCGCGGCGGCCTACCGGCACCATTTGCACTGGTCGGAGTTCATCGGCGGCGATGTCATTCTCACCATCCCATCGAGCTGGCAAAAGTTGTTCAACAACTCGGGGGTGGAGGTGAAGGAGCGTATCGACGATCCCGTTGCGCCCGAAATTATTGCCGAGCTGTATGACCGAGTTCCCGATTTCCGCAAGGCGTACGACGAGGATGGTTTGACTATTGACGAATTCGACACCTATGGGGCCACTGTGCGCACACTGCGCGGATTCATCGGTTCGTATCACGAGTTGACTCGGGTCATCCGTGAGGACTTCATGCTCCCCAACCCGGACGTGAAGTAGCCGGATCATCAGGAGCCCCTTCTCGTGATTGTCGACATCGCTGAGCGGCGCGTCTTTGCCGAGGATTTGGCTGTGGAGGCGGGCAACGTGGCTCTGTCGTATCGCGGCCGTAAGGATCTGGATATCAGGTCGAAAGGTGTTCTCGATTGGGTGACTGAAGCCGACCTGGCAACCGAGCGAATGATCCGGCGCCGTATCGGTGAGTCCTTTCCCCATGAGCGCATTCTCGGGGAAGAAGAAGGTGGCGATCCAATGCCCGCCGGGGCTGGAGAAATCACATGGGTTGTCGATCCCATTGATGGCACTACTTGCTTCATTTCAGGTGTGCCGAGTTGGTGCGTTTCGATTGCTTGCGTAAGCGAGTTGGGCCATCCCTTCTTGGGTGTTGTTCGCGACCCTGAACGAGCGGAGACATTCTCTGCACTGGAGGGTCGCGGTCTCACCATCAACGGGCGCGGCACATCGGTCCCCATATTGGGAATCACCGACGGGTTGGTTGGAGTGGGACATCCGCGCAACGCGTCACATGAGCCCACCCTGGCGTTTCTTCGGAGGCTCTTCGCCGCGGGAGGTTTGTTCTACAACTGCGGTTCGGCTGCCCTCGCTCTTGCCTATGTTGCGGCAGGGCGACTGGTCGGGTTCTTCGAATCCGACCTCCGGGCATGGGACGCACTCGCTGGCGAGGTGTTGATCCGCGAATCGGGCGGCTGGTCGACCAATTTCATGAATGACGGATCGTTATCGACCAGCAAGCCGGTGCTGGCGGCGAATCAAGGGAGCGCGGCCGCACTCTGGGATCTTGCCGATGGCGTGCTTGACGGCTGGAGTCCCCCCGATCTGCCGAGCAGGCAATGAACCTGCGCTCATGTCTTTCAGAAGGGTTGATCTCGCGATGATCAGGATCCTGGCAGTTGCCGATGAGGTTGATCAGGCGCTGTATGGGCCCCGGTTGAGGGAGTTGCGTCCTGATCTCATTCTGGGATGTGGCGATCTCCCATTTGAGTACCTCGAGTACCTGCGGGCGACTACCGAGGTGCCGTTGTTGTACATCCGCGGCAACCACGACCCATCGCCACGTGGGCGAGCCATATCGGCCTACCTACCCGCAGAATATGATCAACGGTCGCCGTCATCCGCTGTCGGCTGTATCGATTTAGAGGATCGATGGGAGGATGAGGCCGGCTTGCGTATCGCCGGCTTGGGTGGCTCGATTCGCTACAACGACGGCGACAATCAGTTCACCCAGGCTGAGATGCGGCGTCGAGTACGCAAACTGACGCGGCGTGCACGGATCCGGCAATGGCGGGCCCGAACGTCTATCGACGTCGTGATCGCTCATTCACCCCCGTTGGATTGTGGCGATGAAGGTGACGGGCCGCACCGTGGCTTTGCGGCGTTCCACCGCCTGATCGAACAACTCGAGCCAAAACTTATGCTCCACGGGCACATTCATCCTCATGGAAAGCCGCGACCGGACCGCAACGTCAACGGCACACGCATCGTGAACGTGATTCCTCATCGACTCTTGGAGATCGAGCCATGACCTTCTCGTCATCTTTTTCGAAAGCTCAACGGAAAGAGACCTACCGTCGTCTGGCTAGGGTCGTAAGAGGCTCAGAGTCCGAACCCCTGCTTTCCTTCAACGAGCTGCGTGTTCGACTCCACCTTTTCCAGCAGTCCTACGCCGGCCTGCGAACCATCGAGGTTGCCAAGATCGTCGGAACCGTCGATCGGTCCGACGACTTCGACCGGAATTTCCTGCCGCGGACACCCCAGACCAGAGAGCGCTGGGAACGTCTCGAGCAAGCGTTCCCGACGTTGGGGTTTCCCCCGATCTCGGTGTATCAAGTCAAGAACGTCTTCTTCGTGATAGACGGCAATCACCGGGTTGCTCTCGCCAAACAGAAGGGGGCCGAGTTCATCGACGCTGAGGTGACTCAGATCGACACCGATATCGACATCGACATCGACGAAAACTTCGACTTCGAGCAGATCTTCTACCTGGAACAAGCTCGGCTGTTCATGCAGCAAAGTGGCCTGGCGCGGTCCCGACCGATGGCGCGTATAGATTTCACCCGCCCACACGGATTTGTCGAATTGCTCGACGTTGTCAAGGCTCACGGCTACGACCTGATGGTGGAGCGAGGCGCGGTGTTGGAGCCAGACGAGGTCGCGGCAGATTGGTACGACCGGGTATACCTTCCGACCGTCGAGTCGATCCGGTGGGAGAGGTTGCCCGAATTCAAGGCCGGTTCCACCGAGGGGGATTTCTTCCTGTGGGTGGTGCAACGTCGCCGCGAGCATGATCCACAACAAGGCCTGCAATCACTTGAAGATGCCGCGAGGCAGGCGGCTCGCGAGCAGGAACGGCGCATCGGGGTCCGCGCACGACGGGCGCTCGGCCGGAACTAAAACGTCCGGCGAGTTTGTCCGTTTGTAACATCCAGTCGAGCGTCGATTCAGGGTGATCTACCGACTCGCTACCAGAATCGCAATTTCTGTGGTGGGAGTGAAGGGCTTTGTACAGTTCGAGCCGGTTCGCATTCTTAGGCGACTACTAGGAATTGTCCCATCATGCCGGCGTCTTCATGTTCCAGAATGTGACAGTGGAACCTGTATGGATTGTCCGGGTCGGTGTAGTCACTGAAACGGGTGATGATTCTGACCGTTTCGCGGGGCATGACTAGGACGGTGTCTTTCCAGCCTGCTTCGTTGTCCTCTGGTGGCGATCCATCTCGGGTTAGAACCAGGAATTGAACGTCATGAACATGAAACGGATGAGGCAGGTCTGAATTGTTGATCACTTCCCAAATTTCAGTGTCGTCAACCTTGACGGTCTGATCTATCCGATCCATATCCATACTCACGCCATTGATTGTCATCGGCCCTGAAACTTCCATTTCAAGCACGAAGGATCGGGTCCTGGTGGCCTGGCCTTCCTGTAAACGGTTGATGGTGGCTAGGGAGGCCGCTAGGGCAGTTATGGGGTTGGCAGTTGGGGAAACCACATTGATGGTCATGATGTCGAAGTTTGAGCTGTCCAGAGGGTTGGAATTCCAAAGCGAGTTGAAACCCAACTCCGACGAGAAGCTCATCAGCCGTACCTGGCTGTTTGGTTGGCCGCTGAAGTCGACCAACATTTCGGCTCTCTCGCCATTGGACAACGTCAATCTTGTCAACGGCACGGGGTTTTCCAACAGTCCGCCATTGTGCCGATTTGATGAAATTGACGATCATCGTCGAAACCGAAGTTGTAGAAACGGGCGTTGGAGCCGTTGAGCAGCCGGAATCGGACCAATTGAGCCGGGGCATCGAACACCGGAGTGATCGCCCCATTGACCAGTATCTGATCTCCCTTTACACCAAAGTTGGTGCCGGGATAGTTGAAGGAACCATCAGCATCAATGATTTTGTCCTGAACGACCAAGGGAATGTCATCTGTTCCGTATGAATCAGGTAGAGCCAACTCGCTTTGTGGGTCCTTGACGATCAACAATCCGGCAAGACCGGCGTAGACATGTTCGGCTGTCTTACCCATTAGATGGGGGTGATACCAAAACGTGGCCTCTTCATTCATGATGGTGTATTGAGCATTCCAAGTATCACCATTTCTGATTTCTTGATGGGGTTCCCCATCCATGACCGCCGGAAGATGGCTGCCGTGCCAGTGAGTGGTCGTCGGTTCACCCAGTTGGTTGGTCACATTGATGGCAACCTCGTCGCCTTTATGGACGAGAAGCGTGGGACCAAGAATGTCTCCGTTGTACGCGAACGTTGCAGTCTGTTTCCCAGGAACGTAGGTCATGGAGCCCTGTCTCATGGTCAGGTCGTAGACCTGTTTGCCGTCGACTTCTGTGCCGGTCAATAAGTCTGGAATGGGTAAGCGTTGACCACGGATCAGGTCTGTCGCTGTTGAAGAAGGATTCCCGTCGTTGAGGAACTGGTCGCGAAACAGGTAGGCGCCACCAACCAGCACAACAACGCCACCAGCTGAGGTCTTCAAGAAGGTCCGACGTGACATGTGAAATCTGTTTGCCATAGATTCCCTTTTTCAATTCCTTGGATATTTGTCAGCAGAAGTTATCTGAATTTCTGCGAAAGCTACGCCGAGCGCTGAGGAGATACACAAGTTGATTTTCTTTCTTCAACTCCTGACACACCAGCCATGGCCGCCTGATTAGCAAACTTGGCCCATAGCGGCCCACTCACTTTCCCGAGCACGCCCGACAAGAGTCTGAGAATCGCCATACCTCTGCTCGGGTGCAGGCAGGAGGGGCAACTTGGTGTCAGGTAGCGTTTGGAGTTGAGTTGTCGCCAAAGGAAGCTTTGACCTCTACCAGCGCCATCTGCAGAGTGTCCACGTCCTGGTCGGATTAGGGGCCGAGTAGGTGACGTTTGATGACCTCGGCGTGTATCGGTTCGGCCTCTTGTAGTTTGGTTTGACCTTTGGAGGTCAACACTGAATAGCTCCCCCTACGGTCTGTATCATCCAATTGACTGTTCAACCAATTCAAGGCGAACCCAATGACAGCCAGTAATACCACAACAACACCGGCAGTCGGTACGTGGGAGATCGACCCGGCTCACAGTAATCTGGCCATCACCGGCAGGCACCTCATGGTGACCAAGGTAAGAGGCACTTTCAGCGAAATCTCCGGCACGATCGTCATCAACGAAGATGCGGCTGCCTCAACGGTTGTAGTCGAAGCCAAGGCTGGATCTGTGACAACTGGTGTCGCCGACCGTGATGGCCACATCATGTCCCCCGACTTTCTCGACGCCGAGAATTACCCAGTCGTCACTTTTCGTTCCACAGAAATCGTCCCCAGCGGAGACTCTTGGAAACTGACAGGCGACCTCACCATCAGGGACACAACACATCCTGTCACTTTCGATCTCGAATACGAAGGCTCAGCAACCGACCCACAAGGGACCCCAGTAGCCGCATTTAGCGCAGTCGGCGAGATCGACCGCGGAAACTGGGGACTCACCTGGAACGTCACACTGAAAGGTGGAGGCGTCCTCGTCTCGAAGAAATTCCAGGTCGAGTTCGACGTCCAAGCCAAACCTCAGACTTGACCGCATTTTGCCATGGATCTCGGCCCCGTGATGAGGTGAGTGGGATGCCGTCTCGGCACGTCGATGTTGATGAGACGTCAATGTCAAGGTGGTTAAGAACACCGACTAGCCGGGGCCGAACGAACGCCAGCAGCCGAGACGCATAACCCCATGCATGGGCATGTGGGTTAGTCGCAACGATGGAAGGTTCGACCCGGATACCGTGCCGGTACGTCTGGTGGTGCTGGTCATGATGTTGGCTGGCATGATGATGGCCCTGACCATTCCCCAGGCGTGGGGTGCCCTTGCTCGCCGCAAGATGGACCGAACCCGCCGGCAGTCAGCGCGGGCTCTCCCACGCGGACAACTCGACCCGCTCCGATCAACCGAACAGCCAAAGCGTCGCACTGAGGAAAGCTGATGGGAAGCCCAACACCGAATAGCCCGTCGACCCGGATGGTGGCCGCCACGCGTGGCACGTGGTCACCGCTGAAAAGCCGACTATTCACGATCCTACTCCTCACCAGTCTGTTCACCCAGCTGGCGGTGTTCATGAACGGGTTGGCCAGCGCCTGGATCCTGACCGACATCACGGACTCCCCTGCCGTCGTTGCCTCCCTCCAAATCTCACTTGCACTGCCCGCATTCCTGCTGGCCCTCCTCGCCGGTGCACTCGCCGACGTCGTCAGCAGAAAGCGAATCATCTTGTTCGCCCAGGCGAGCTCGGTCGTAGTCGCCGCTGTTTTTGCCTTGCTCTCCGTATCCGATGCCCATTCTGTTGTCACCGTGCTTGGTCTCACCGCCGCGCTCGGAATTTTCACCGCGCTTGCCGCCCCAGCGTGGATTGCAATCATCCCTGGGCTCGTCCCTCGCTCCGATTTAGCGGGGGCGATGACGCTGAGCTCAGCTGGGATCAGCGCCGCGATGGCGGTAGGCCCGGCGGTCGCCGGCTTCGTCATCGCCGCCACCGGACCGACCTGGGTCTTCATACTCAACGTGATCGTTTTCGCCGGTGGGCTGTTAGCTCTCAGGGCTTGGCAACCGGAACCGCGTACCGGGCTGCCGACTGAGCATCTCGCCGCTGCAGTCCGCATCGGGCTCCGGTACGTCCGCTACGACCGACCGCTCAAGATCGTCATCGCCAAAATCATCCCCTTCGCACTCGCCGGCACCGCACTGACCGCGCTCCTCCCCGCGGTTGCCCGGTTCCAGCTCGACGCCGGACCGGCGCTGTTCGGTCTCCTGTCCGGTGCCGGAGGCGTTGGCGCCGTGCTTGGCCTCATCGCCATGCCCTCCATACGGAGCCGAATCGGTCCGGACGCCATCGTGTTCTGGTCAATGCTCATCGAAGCCGCCGTGTTCGGCGTCGTGGCGACAACGACCAACGTCGCGGTCGCCTTCCCGGTGCTCGTCGTCGCCGGAGTAGCCACTCTGGCTTTGGTCTCCACCGTGATGACCTCCCTCCAAGTCGTCCTTCCTGCCTGGGTCAGAGGCCGCGGCGTAGCGGTGTATCTGCTCGCTCTACAGGGATCTTTTGCCGTCGGGGCACTCATTTGGGGAACTGTCGCAGAACAGACCAGTCTGCAGACGGCTCTCCTTGCCGCCGGCACAGCCATGGCATTGAGCGCTGTGTTGGTGACACCACTGCGCCTCGGCCGATACATGGACGTCAACACTGAAGTCGCGCAGCTATTTGACGGCCCGCCCACGGTGACGTCGGTTCACGACGACGATGGCCCGATCCTTCTCACTGCCCGCTGGCAAATCGACTCGGACCATCGCGAAGAATTCGTAGCCGCCATGGTGCAGGTGCAGCGAGCACTGAAGCGGCAAGGTGCCCTCAGCTTCCACCTCGTCGAAGATGTGGAAAGGCCAGGCCACATGCTCGAATCGTTCACCATGGCCACCTGGTCTGAGTTCCAGCGCCTCCCAGAGCGCTTCACCATGGCGGAAAAGGACATCCGAGACTCACTGACAGCAGCAGCCGGCTCCGCACTGCCGGTTCTGAGTGCACACCGGGTCATCAAACTCCAGTCCCGTCGCGACAATGACTCAGGCGCACATACTCGAGAGACGATCGATCTGCCCTGAGGCTGGCTGAGCGCCTCCACAAGAGGTACGAGCGGGGCTTAGGGGCAGCGCGGGCTCTATCGATAACAGCCAGCGCTCCTCTACTCCTCATCCGCGCCGACGACATCGATCTCTTCTACGCCATCGGCAACCCCCAAAAACTCACACACCTCCAACCAGCGAATCCAAAACGGATACCACTTCTTGATCGGGTTCAGCAAGAGTTGGGGCGGCGTGCATTCCGGTGTCGGGTCTCATGATTTTCTCAAGTCTTGCCGATACTGAGGTGGCTTCGACAGATTCGTTGGAGCTCACGAGAGATAGGGATAGGTGCTTGATATGAACCGGTCGCGCGAGTTCATTGTTGAGGGCGTGTCGAGTTCCCACTTGAACGTGGGATTGGCCCGCGTCGGAGATCTAAGCCACGTTTGGCACTCTTTTCGAGTCGTGATTTCGGTGACAACTATCGGTGTTGCCGTTCTTCTGGCGATTCTTTGGGAGTGGTCGGGTGCATGGGTTATTGCATCCCTTGGCATCGTCGCCTTGGTAGATGCCCTTGTCAGACGACGGCGACCAGGTTCGTCAGTATCTCCGATAGCGATAGACATAACACTCATCGGAGTCGCGATGATGATCGCACCGCTCCCTCCGTCAGGTGTTGTTCCGCCCTTGATCTACATGCTCGGAGTTCCACTGCTGTTGCTTCCATTCCGGCTGGCCCCGGTGGCGATGCTCTACGCGATTGCCTGGTCATCATTGTCCCTCCTAGGAGTCGATCTCATGGCCACGCCCTCTGATGTTGTCCCAGAGGTGGTGACTGTGGTTAGTGCCATCATTTTCGGTAGTCACATAATCGCGTTGATTGGGGTTGTGTCCTTCAGGTTGGAGCGGTCCAACCGTGAGCGAGAGCGCCGCCTTGCCTTTGAGCACGCCCTCGCCGGGTGCGGTAGGGCTTTGCTTACTGGTGAAGACTCCGGAGCCATCGACAAGGCGTTGGCAGCCCTTCTCGAAGCCATCCCGGGTGAGGAGATATTCGTCGATCAGAATTTCGAGGACTCTGTTTTGGGCTTGTGTGTGAGAGTGACGAACGAAGTGATTCGGCCAGGATCTGAGGACCTGGTGGACCCTGAGATCTGGGTCGAGGAGGGCGAGACTGGCCGCGCTTCAACCACAGTTCTGCCCTACTCGGACCTGCCGACTGTCTATACAGCCCTATCTGCTGGGGAGCCGTCATTGATAATCTCATCCGAGCTCAGTGGCCGCGAACGCGAGGTCTATGAAGAAGACGGTTGCAAGTCGGAACTCAATATCCCCATTATCGTCGAAGGAGCTTGGGTGGGGTCGATTGGGGTGGTCGACTATCTGATTGAGCGTCGCTGGAGCCGTGACGACGTCCAGGTGTTGCAGACTGCAGCGGGGATGGTCGGTGTGTACTGGGAACGTAAACAAGCGTATCAGCGACTTGAACAACACGTACGTTCGAAGGACGCCTTCCTTGCCTCAATCAGCCACGAGATCAGAACTCCACTAACGGCTGTGATCGGATACGCCTCCATGATGTTCGCGGAGTCGGCCAACCTGAAGCCGGCTGTTGCCGAACAGCTATCTGTCGTGTTCGAACAGGCAACGGAAGTGTCAGATATTGTCGAAGATCTTCTTGTTGCCGCCCGTGCTGATATCGATGAAGTGACAGTGCTTGCGAAGCCAGTCGACCTGCTTGAGCAAGCAAGAAAAGTGCTTGAAATGCGAACCGACAACTTACGCGACCGCGTAGAGGTCTCAGGCGCCGGGGTTACCTCGTGGGCCGATGGCTTGCGAGTACGCCAAATCCTTCGCATCCTCGTCAACAACGCACTTCGATACGGAGGCGACCATATCGAGATTCTCATAAGCAGCGAGAACAACAAAGCAACAGTGGCGGTCAGCGATAACGGGTCCGGAATTGAGGACGCGGATCGAGTGAACATCTTCGAACCGTTCTATAGGGCTCACGATCGGGCGGGTGTGACCCAGGCTGTGGGACTAGGACTCTACGTTGCTCGCCATCTGGCTCGAATCATGGACGGAGATCTCACCTATCAGCGCCGCGCCGGTCGCACCAATTTCGAACTCACGCTGCCCGAACATGAAACCACCTCCGCGGCGGGTCTACCCGATGATGCACGCGAGCTGGACGACGACGCGATCACGGACGCTTTCGTCGACAAAGACCATCTGCTCGGTGATGATGATGTCGCCCTATTGGTTGACCAGTCCTGATGTCATCGCTTCTGATGTCATCAGTCGGCGCGACGTAGGCTTCAGCTGAAGCGAGTCAACCCACAGTTGTGCGTCTTTGGCCCCAACGATGTCTGAGGACCTGGGAGGATCGCCCGTCATACGAATGGACCTAGTCGTCAAGTCTTACTCAACTTGATCGTTCCAGCTGCAATCGTGGCCTTCTTGACATACCGCGTTCGACCAAGAAAACACCAAGAAAGTCGGTTGGCCCACGGTTACCACAACGAGGAAAATTAGCTTCGACGCAGCGGGTTCGTTGGTGGAGCTGAGGGGATTTGAACCCCTGACCCCCTGACTGCCAGTTACCGCCGGCACCCAATAACGTCAACCGCTAGATGACGCCTCGACCCCTAAATGTGTTACGAAACCTGACTGTTACAGAGTTGTCTGCTGATTCACCCGTTGGTACTTGGCCCTCCGGAAACGACCTCCGGGGGTCGCCGACCAAGAAAAACCAAGAAATCTTGACTCTCCGCAGACCGCACATAATGCCGGTTGACCTCGTCCGGGTTGAAGGGTGTGGAAACGAATGAAAAACCAGTTTGGGTGGGGCCCCGGTTGTAGCCGGGACCCCCTCCCTTCATCTCGCCCCTTTCAGGCAAGTCCGAGGTTGATTTGTTCAAGCAGATCCTTTTGGGCCTCCAGCTCCGCGTCGGTCGAGGCCGGGTTGGCGCGCACCGACTCGACGGTAGCGATCACGTCCGAGAAGGCCGTGTCGCCGAACGTGTCGCCGTCGGTGTCAATCAACTGGTCCCAGCCGATCGAACCGTTGACGAAGTTCAACAGCGCCGCGAGGAGCTGACGATCCAGCAACTCTTCCATGTCGGATCTGCCGTTGACAAACAGCACATCCAGGGCCTCATCAATCGTCGCCGCCGCCCGAACCTCACTGAAGATCGTGCTGACGAAGTCGATGATGGCGAGCTGGCACTCCAGTTCTTCGTCGGTGAAGGCGAGCGTGCCGTTACCTCGGTACTGGTGGAGCCAGTATCCGGCCGATCGGATCTCGCCCTCGTTGCCGACGATGATCACCACTACAGCGTCAGTCGCTCCACCACCGTCGTCGTCCGTCGAAGTGAAGACGATGTCGTAGCGGCATGCATCGTCGAACGTATGCGTCTGGTCGTCGGTGACGTCACGTGGGTCGACGTCCGGGCTCGGCAGGGGGTCGGTTCCTGGCGGGTCGGCCAGGTTCAACACCGTGACATCCGGTGCGGGTGGGCCGTCATCCCAGTCCCAGGTGAGCGTCAGGTCGTCGCTGCCCGGATCGGTCGAATTCGCCGACAGGTCGAGCGGATCACCGGCGCTGGTGAGGAACGTGGGTACCCCGTTGATGAGGATCGTCCCCGTCTCGTCGATATCGGCGGTGGGGGCCACGTTGTTCACCGTGACCGTTACCGAGTCTGAGCCGAACGCGCCGTTGTCGTCGTCGACTCGTGCCGTAATAGTGAAGACGCCGTTGTCACCATATTGGCGGGTGCCGCCAATCGTGCCCTGATCCTCCGGTGGACCAGGATTCGTGACGATGGGAGCGAATGCCTCGGGCGACTCGCCGGGGAAGTCCCAGTCGATGGAGCCGGTGTAGGTGTCGTTCCAGCCTGGATCGGAGAAAGCGGCCGCCATCGTGTAGCTGTCGCCTTCATCGATGGTGGCGTCCGCCGTGGTGGCGGTCACGCTTGGTGCAACGTTGGCAACTGTCAACGTGTTCGACGATGACACCGGCAGCCCGGATGGATCACCGGCAGCGGTCAGCGTGACGGTGTAGGTACCGTCGTCCGAACAGGTGACGGTAGGGGTCAACGTCGTGTCGTTGGTGAACGAACACGTCGCTCCTGCATCCACCCCGGCCAGCGGGACCACCGCCCACGAGAAGAACAGAAAATCCCCGTCCGCATCGGTCACCGTGCCGGACAGCCCTATAGCCGAGCCTTCGTTGCCTGCGGCGGGATCCACCGACACCACGGGAGCGAGGTTGGAGGGACCCGGGAAGACGTCGAAGAACACGTCCGGATCTGGACGCCCATTCGGGGCGGGCCAGGCCGCGGTCGTCACTATGTTGCGGTTATCGCCCCACACGTAGTAGAAGCCGCCGCCTTGCCCTGCTATCGCCAGGTACTCACCCATGTAACAGGTGGCTGTTCCCCCGGTGAAGTAGGGGTTGAGTTGGGGCACGCCGAAGCTCACGTCGGTCACCTGCGTGAGGGCCCCGAACCCGGCACCACCGTTGCTCGAGAAGGCGGTGTAGACGTCGATGTTGAAGTTGTTGGCGACGTCGTTGCGCCGGTCATACCAAGCCACTCCGACATCTCCGTTGTCGGCCACCGCGAGGTGCGGCTCAAACTGGTCGGTGGCGCCCCCGCCGGCTCCCATCTGGACCATTGCGCTCCAGTTGGCGCCGTTGTTCGTCGATCTGCTGAAGAACACGTCACTCTGGTCGGTTAATCCCACCGGGTCGGTGGCAAACACCACGTAGAGGTTGCCGTCGTTGGGTCCGCCTGTGTTGTCGACCGCCAACCACGCCTGGTGCAGCATGCGAATGTTGCCGTTGAGCGAAGGCCGGTTCGTCCCGCCACAGTTGATGACGTTGTCGGTACCAGACGCCCGCAAGCCCGCGGAGTTGACCGTGGCCAATGAACCGTAGTTCTGGCCGGCATCCGTGGAACGAAGGAACAAGATGTCGTTCGTCGACCGATCCGCCCAAACCACCGATACCGAGCCGTCGGAGGCCACTCCAATGCTGCAGCCGAAAGCTGCCGTGCCTTGGGCAGCAATGACCATCTCGTTCACCCAATTTGCTCCCCCGTCGGTGGAGCGGACAACCCGCAACTCACTTGTGTTGGTGTTCCCATTCGCAGGGGTGGAGGTGTCGATGAACCGAGTCCAGCAGACGTATAGGTTTCCGTCGGTTCCACCACCGGTGTTATCAACAGCGATCCACGGTTTGTCGGCAAGTGTTGTCCTGGCAAAGAAAGCGGTTGCGCTCACCGCAGCCCCGAAATTCTGACAGCCGTCGGTCGACGAAGCCACCCGGATTTGGGAGTTGCCCAGGCTGGCGTAGTAAAACGTATCCGACGCCTGGTGGTGCACGATCACCGGGTCACCACGCTCGTTGAGACCTCCCTGGTCGGTCCAGTTGGCACCCATGTCGGTGGACCGGGCGAGGCCGGACAGACCATTGGGCGGACCGAAGTCGTTGAACCCGGCGCACAACACGCCGTTGCCAAAGGCGAGCGTCGTCTCACTCTGTGTCGTTGCGTCACCAACGTCGTTTGCCGTGTTGTTGACCTGGACGTCGGCGCCTGCGCCGGCCGTGACCGCGGTCACCGCCTGGGCGGCAATGAGGCTCAGAACCGATACGAGCGTTGTCCATCGTCGCCGGCGGCGACCCATGTTCTTCTCTGTCTGCATATCCTTTTTCTTTCTTCTTGATCTGACGGCGCCATACCCATCCGTCGCCGATTTTCCGTGAGTTGAGTCGCTACTACCCCTCTGTCATGAGAAATCCACGCTGTCGAGAATCTGCTGCACCTCTTCGAGACGCTGCGCTTCGAGATCGGGTTCGGCTGCCACCGAACCAACGACCTGGAAGCGGTAGGAGTCGCTCTGCACAAACATCAACACCTGGGGTTCTTCGTCGAAGCGGTAGGCGGGAAGACCGCCCAGCTCACTGTTGACAAAGCCTCCCTTATCAGCCCCATAAAGAGCGACCATGAACTCGTCGAGAGATTGGCCGCCGACGGGTTTGGCGCAGATCTGAACCAGCGACTGGAGGAGGTACCCCGCCTGAGCGGGATCGGACGATGGATCGTCGTCGACGATGAGGGCAGAGACGCATTGGGCGCCCTCGGAATACTGGGTAGCAAGAGTCTCCCCCGCCTCATGCCAGCCATCGGGATAGCTCATGCTGAACCCTGTGGGATCCTGGATTACGCCAGGGCCGGGAAGGGAGGTCGTTGACGTCGTCTTCCCCAATGCGCCGGTGGTGGTGGTCATGCCAGTGTCACCGGCGGTGGTTGTGACGGGGGCTTCGGTGGCAGCGGCCGTCGATCCTGCCGTCGGTGGCGGTAACGGTGCGGTGGTAGGTAGCGGGGTGACGCCGGTGGTACCGGAAGAAGATGATGATGTTGCCGACTCTGCGTTCCCGCATGCCGCCAGGACTAGAACGAACACCGGCAGCATGACCCACCGGCGTCGCTTCGCCGACCGTGTGTCAGATGACTTCTGCATCACTCCCGCGCTTCACTCTCCGTGGAAACCGATCCCTCAAAGTAGCCACCTGTGACGAAACAGATCAGGTCGCAGCACGTATTGATTTCGCGGCCTCGGCGGATGTCATGCCCTGGGACAGGCGTACATGAGTGCCGTATGTGCCCCTCGATGGAGATGAGTGCCGCTTTATGCTCCTTCGACAATGACGACAACGGTTTCGATCACGGGGACTGGCACGCCGATTCAGACACCTGATCGGGCCGGGCCGGGAGTTCTCATACGGCGCGGTGACGTTGCTCTTCAGTTCGATGCAGGGCGCAACAC
>Ga0255057_10000084_pt1 | contig 49140 bp, 43 predicted proteins | sample Cases_109_6_MG_FD_189022 | JGI IMG/M metagenome (GOLD analysis project Ga0255057, IMG submission 189022) | Seawater microbial communities from Amundsen Gulf, Northwest Territories, Canada - Cases_109_6 | ecosystem: Environmental > Aquatic > Marine > Gulf | place: Canada: Northwest Territories... | reverse complement strand
TCCGCCAGCAGGGAGAGGGCCTGATTCGGGCCCTCCGGGATCAGGGTGGTCGGCGGGAGGAGATTCGGGGTTTTCATCAAGGGCTCGAGGAGCTGAAGGCAAGGGTGGAGGCGAACGACACACCTCAGGTCAATGGGCTTGAGGCAGGGGCCGAGATTGGCCCAGGCCGATGGGTCAGGGTCGCGGGGCTCCACCGGGAAGGGCAGGTTCTGACATCGGTCTCTCCGCAAGGGACCGTGGAGGTGCAACTCAGCGTGGGCAGGGTCCGCCTACCTGTCACGGCGCTCTGCCCGGCCCGGTCCCGGGAGGGGCCGCGCACCGAGGTGCCGCTCTTCGTGGAGGGGACCCAGTCCATTGGCCCTGAGATCAACCTAATTGGTTGCACTGTCGGAGAGTCATCACGCCGCTTGGAGAAGTATCTAGATACCGCCTTCTTATTAGGTCTTCGGCGGGTCAGGGTGATCCATGGCAAGGGAACAGGTGTGCTCCGAAAGGGGGTCCATAAGTTTCTGGCCAGCCACACTCTGGTCGAGGGGTTTCATCTCGCCGAGATCGGTGAAGGAGGGAGCGGTGCCACGGTTGTGGCATTGAAGGAGCGGTGAGCTAGGGCGCCCTTCCACCCGGAAGGGGAAGAGCCCTGCGCTATCCGACAAGCATTGTCGAGGTAATCCGTGGGATTTATCCCTGAGGAAGTAATTGATCAGGTGCTGAAGGCCTCGAACATTGTGGATGTGGTCGAGGGCTACCTGCCGCTGAAGCAGGCCGGAAAATACTACCGAGCCCTTTGTCCCTTCCATACCGAAAAAACGCCCTCTTTCACCGTCAATCCTGAGCGCCAAATCTTTTATTGCTTCGGGTGTGGGGAGGGTGGGGATGTCTTTCGCTTCCTGATGCGGCGGGAAGGGTTTACCTTCCCCGAAGCGGTCCGGCATCTCGCCCACCGGGCAGGGGTGCCGCTCCCGGAGAAAGGGAGAGGCCGGCGGGGAGAGGGTCTCCTGAGACTCTATGAGGTACAGCGACTGGCCTGTGACTTCTTCCGGAAGGCCTTGAATAATCCAGAGGGAAACGAGGCCAGGAAATATCTGAGCCAGCGCGGGGTGGACGCAGGGTTTGTTGAGCGGTGTCAGCTCGGTTATGCCGTCGGGGAGTGGGAGGGGTTGCTCCGGGAGCTCATCAAGCAAGGACTGTCCACGAGCCAGGTAGAAGCCGCGGGCCTGGCCCTCCCCAGGCAGGGGGGGCGCGGATACTACGACCGGTTCCGGGATCGTCTGATGCTCCCCATTTGTGATTCCACGGGAAAGATCGTTGGATTCGGCGGCCGGGCCCTCGGGGACCAACAGCCGAAGTACCTGAACTCCCCCGAGACCGCCATCTATCGGAAGGGGGTTCACCTGTACGGTCTTCACTTGGCGGCACGGCCAATCCGGGAGGCGGGGATGGCGCTCGTGGTAGAGGGTTATTTCGATGTGATCGCCCTGCACGGTGCGGGGTTTCCCCACACGGTGGCCTCCCTGGGCACTGCCTTGACTGCCGAGCAGGTATCCCTCTTACACCGCTATGCCGAGAAGGCGGTCCTCATCTTTGATCCCGACCCCGCGGGCATCCAGGCAGCCTGGCGAGGGCTCGAACTCTTGGTTGCAGAAGAGATGGGGGTGTCGGTAGTCGTCCTCCCGAAAGGGAAGGATCCGGATAGCTTCGTCCGCGAGTTCGGCAAGGATGCTCTCATGGGGCGAGTAGCGGCGGCTCAGGATTTGGTCGATTTTCTCCTCACGCGAGCAGAGGAGCGGACGGGACTACAGGGTGTGGACGAAAAGGCAGGTGCGGCGCGACAGGTGGTCCAACTCATTGCCCGGATGCCGGAAGGGGTCCGGAGAGCGAAGTATGTGCAGAAGCTCGCAGAGCGGTTAGGGGTTGCGGAGGCGGCGGTCCTGACGGACCTCCGCCGTATGGGGTCCTCGGAGTTGGCCCCGACGTCGGCCCCCCTGCCGTTGCTGGATTTTCCCCCGGTTGAAAAGACCTTGATCCAGATTTGTCTTCTCTTTCCGGACCTTCGGCCTCTCATCTGGAGGACCCTCCAGGGCGAAGAGCTTTCGGCAGCTCCCCTGCAGGCCATCTACCGGTTCCTCCACGAATACACGGGAGGAGAAGAAAATTTGGCCCGGGCCCTGAGCCACCATCCCGATGCCAAGGTCCGGCAGGTGGCGGCGGGGCTGTTTGTCCAAGGGGGAGAAGAGTTCAGCGATCCGCATCGGATGGCAAAGGACTGTTTAGTGCGGCTGCGGCTCCAGGACATTCAGGACCAGCTGAGGAAAGCGCGTGAGCAGGGAGACCTTCTTCAGGTGAAAGCGCTTCTAGAGCAGAAGCGGACACTCGCCGCTGGTCAGATTTCTAGAATGGACTATATTACTTGATGTGCTTCTGATGACCAGATCTTAGCGATTCGGCGTGATAAAGGTAAATAAAGGTAAATAAAGGTAAATAATAAAGAAGGAGGAGATGGCAGTATGACAGATGAGGCAAGGCTGGAGGAGCTGAAGGTCCTCATCGGCGTGGGCAAGAAAAAGGGATACCTGACCTACGAGGAGATCAACAATCATCTTCCGGAAGATGTCACCTCTGCTGAGCAGATCGATCGCATCTTAAACCTCTTGAATGAGATGGACATCGAAGTCCTTGATGCTCCCCGCCAGGCCGGGCGAGCGGGGATAAAGAAGGCAGCGGGGCCCCCGTCGGCTGGGGCAGAGGCGGAAGTGGATCTCAGCCCCTCGCCGGTCGGACGAACCGATGACCCGGTACGGATGTACCTCCGGGAGATGGGAAAAACCCCGCTTCTCACCCGGGAGGGAGAGATCGTAATTGCCAAGCGGATCGAGGAAGGACGACGCGAGGCTACCGATTCAGTCTGCCGAGCTGGGATCGCAGCTCGAGAGGTGATTTTCTGGGGGGAACGTCTGCTCCAGGGCCGAATTCGGGTGTCCGATCTGATCACTCTCAACGAATTTGACGAAATTTCAGAACAGAGGGAAAAGGAATTGGTGGCTGAGGTTGCGCCATCCCTGAAGAGCCTTCGGAAGGAACAGGAGAAAGTAGATGATTTAGCCAAGCGCTTCGAGCGGGCCGAGCGACGAGGTAACACAAAGCGGGCAGAGCGCCTGCACCACGAGATTCAAGAGAAAAGCGACCAGCAGGCCACGCTCCTGCGGCAGCTGAATGTCAACCAGCGGGTCATAGAACGGATCGTCGCCCGCATGCGAAGCATTCTTGAGCGGATTGAGAAGGCCGAGCAGGAGATGAAAGAGCTCAGGCGGTTCGCGCGGTTGAGCGCCGCCAACTTCAAGGTGCTTTACGATACCGCCCTGGGCAATGGTGTCTCAATGCGGACACTGATGCGGCGTACTAAGTTTTCCCGCGAGAAGCTAGAGGAACTTCAGCGGCAGATCCAGGTCATCACTAAGAAGATCGATCGGGCCGAGCAAGAGGCCGACGCCAGTTCGAGCGAGCTGCGCGAGCTAGTGCAGGCCATTAGTTGGGGTGAGCGGAAGGCGCTGGATTCGAAGCGAGAGATGGTGGAGGCTAACCTCCGTTTGGTCATCTCTATTGCGAAGAAGTACACGAACCGGGGCCTCCAGTTTTTGGACCTCATTCAGGAGGGGAATATCGGTCTCATGCGGGCGGTGGAGAAGTTCGAGTACCAGCGGGGTTATAAATTCTCCACCTATGCCACCTGGTGGATCCGGCAGGCGATTACCCGGGCCATCGCCGATCAGGCCCGAACCATCCGGATCCCGGTCCATATGATCGAGACCATCAATAAGTTGATCCGTGCCTCCCGCCAGTTGGTGCAGGAATATGGTCGGGAACCTAGCCCGGAGGAGATTGCCCAAAAAATCGACCTCCACGTGGACAAGGTGCGGAAGGTCCTAAAGATCGCTCAGGAACCGATCTCCTTGGAGACCCCTATCGGAGAGGAAGAGGATTCGCACCTGGGGGACTTTATCGAGGATAAGGGGGCGGTCTCACCTCTCGATGCGTTCATTGGAATCAATCTGGGATCGCAGACCGACAATGTTCTGCATACCTTGACCGAACGGGAGCGAAGAGTGCTGCGCCTTCGGTTCGGGATCGGGAGTGGTGTGGACCACACCCTGGAAGAGGTAGGACAGCAGTTCGACGTCACCCGGGAGCGGATTCGGCAGATTGAAGCCAAGGCATTGCGCAAGTTGCGACATCCCACCCGAGGCCGGAAGCTCCGAAGCTTCGTCGAACCCTAATTCGTTTATAGTTCAGGGTTCAGGGTCAAGGTGAGGAGTTTACGGTTCACGGTGTATGGCGACCGGACGATTTTTCATCTTTGAACCATGAACCATGAACCCGAATGGGCCCATAGCTCAGCGGTCAGAGCCACCGGCTCATAACCGGGCGGTCCCTGGTTCGAATCCAGGTGGGCCCACCAACTCGTTCAGAGTTCACGGTTCAGGGCTCAGAGAGAAAAACGAAAAACGGATTTTTGTGGTCTTGCTTGCTACCATGAACCACGAACCACGAACCATGAACCCTGAACCATAAGCCATGATCCGGGAGAGGATGTGCGGGAGGACCTGGCCCAGGTAGTGGATTTGCAGAATCTCGATCTGGAGATCGCCAGGCTCCAGAGAGAGGTCGAAAAGATCCCGCGGGAGATCGCCGAGTTGGAGCAACAGCTGGCCAGCTCCCGAGTGGCATGGGAGCAAGCCCGTGAGCGCCTTGCCGCTATCGAGCAGCTCCGTCGGGGCAAGGAGCGGGACGAAGAAGAAGTCAAGGCGGAGCAGGGTAAGCGGCAGACGCGTCTCTTCGAGATCAAGACGAATCAGGAATATGCAGCGGTTCTGAAGGAGATCGAGGGACTTAAAGAGCGCCGCTCGAAACTTGAGGACGAAATCCTCGAACTCTTTGACCAGATTGAGGAGGCCCAAGGGGCGGTCCGCAACGAGGGGGCCCTCTTTCAGGAGCGAGAGAAGACGTTTGGAGAGCAACGGACCACCAAGGAAGATGAGCTCAAACGGCTCCAGGGAGAGCTGGGTCTCCTTGAGGAGAAACGGCGCCGTCAGGTGAGCCGCGTGGAGCCCGGACTTCGTCAAACCTACACACGTATTCTGCGCAGCCGGGGCGGCGTGGCGGTGGTCCCGGTGAAGGACGGCTCTTGCCTAGGCTGTCATGTAGCTCTCACCCCCCAGACCTATAACGAGCTCCGAATGGGAGACCTCCTGCTCAGTTGCGCGAACTGCCAGCGGATCCTTTACTGGAAAGGATGAAATCCGCCACCGCTCACCGATATGTACGAGGCCATGTAGTGCACCGAAGCCCTCCTTGTCCTGACCGCAAGGTCCTGTACCCCCCCGCCCGAGAAGCGCTACCTGCCCGCGAGTAGTCCTACCGGTGATCCCTCGTAGCTTTTTATTAACAATTTCAAGCAGTTACATAGCGAAGCTTCCCTGCAAGCCGGCCAGCATATGAAACATCCGTGGGGGCCTTTGCGCGCTTCCCTGGGACGCTGTGTGGGTGCCCACGTTGTAGGCATTTTGGCACGGTTGGTGCACCACTTGAGGAGACGTAAGAGCCCGCCAGGGAGAGGTGTCTTCAGATTAGGGGCTGGGTAATCCGAGCGACGGGATCATAGACATGGCGATCTCAGCGGTCCGTGAAGCTTCACGACTCATCTTCGTCGATGAGCTGACGGGGCTCTACAACCGGCGGTTCATGCGACAGTATCTCCGGGACCGCCTGGACCACTTTGTTCAGAGCCGCACACCCTTGTGCATCATCATGTTCGATCTCGACGGCTTCAAGCAGGTGAACGACACCTATGGGCATCTCGAGGGAGACCTCGTACTCAAGCGCCTAGCCCAACTTATCCGTGAGACGGTCCCGCCGGAGAGCTACGCGATCCGTTTTGCCGGTGACGAGTTCTTTGTCTTTCTCGAGGGTGTTGACGGGGCCGGCGGGGTGAGCGTCGCCGAGGGGATTCGAGAACGAGTCGCCGCCCAGCCGTTCAGCAGCGATAAGGTTCCAGACGGTGTCCCGGTGCAGCTGAGCGTCGGCGTCGCCGCCTGTCCGGAGGACGCCACCAGCGCGACCGATCTCATAGATGCGGCCGACCAGGCGCTTTACCAGTCCAAGCGGATGGGAAAGAACTGCGTGAGTCGGGCGAACAGGTCAATGCTTCCGCCTGAGGAGGAGGTCCTCAAGCGGTTTCCTTGTCCGCGCGTCGTTGGTCGGTACGCCGAGCTTGAAGAGCTTGATCGAGCACTGGTGGACTCTGCCGCCCGGAAGCACCGCTTCCTCCTCGTGGAGGGGCACCGAGGCCTCGGAAAGAGTCGTCTCCTGGCCGAAGCGATGCAGCGCGCCGGCACCCGTGGCCTTAGGTGTTTCTTTGGACGCTGCCTGGAATCACACCAGGCTATCCCATACAGCAGTCTTACCCCGATGGTGACCGAGTGCTTGACCCGGGAGCACGGGCAACTGGAGTCTGTCATGAGGCGGCTGTCGGGCCCGACGGTGACGGAGCTTGGGACGATCATTCCCGGGCTCGCGACCGCCGATGGGCCGCGGGAATCCCTCACCGCTGAGGAACGGCGAAGTCTGCTCTTTCACGGCATGGGAGATCTCCTCTGCCTGCTTTCAGAGCGGGCCCCGCTGATCCTGTTCCTCGACGATATCCACTTCGTGGACGACGCAAGCTTGGAGGTCCTCTATCGCCTTCTGGACCGGGACGACGGCGGGGTGGTCGTCTACGGTGCGGGCCGGTCGGAGGCCCTCACCCAGCAGGAGGCCCCGCCCCCACTGCTGCGTCTCTTCGCCCTCCTGCGCCAATCACCGAATTTTTCGAATGTGAGCCTCGCCACGCTTGCACCGCAGGACGTCAAGCAGATGCTCGCGGCGATCCTGGAGCGGCACACGCCCTCTCCTGCCTTCTTGCAGCATCTGTTCGAGGCAAGCGGGGGAATTCCGCTGTTCGTCGAGGAGACGCTCAAGGGGCTCATCGCTAAGGGGATCCTGAAGGCGGCGGAGGGAACCTGGGACCTAGACGCGGTGAATCTCGCCGAGATCCCGGCGTCGCTGGAGGCCGCAGTCCTCGGGGGGTTAGAAGCCCTTGACCAGGAAACCCACGCCATGATCTGGAAGGCGGCGGTGGTCGGCCCTCACGTGGACCTCACGCTGCTGGCCGGGGTGCTGGGGAAGGACCCAGGGGAAACCCAGCAGCTCGTTGATCGCGGGAAGAAGCAGCGGGTGTTCGAGGAGCCGGGTCCGCTGTCGGACGAGGAAGAGGTGCGGTTTTTGAACCAGTGCTTTCAGCAAATTGTCTACACAGGCCTCGGCCAGGATGATCGCCGACGCACCCACCGGGTTGTCGGGGAGGTGGCGGAGCGGCTCGCGGGGCCGCAGGTTGAGGCGGTGTTGGGGCCGCTGGCATATCACTTCGAGCGCTCGGACGATACGGCCAAGGCGGAGTTCTACAGCCGACGGGTGCAGGAAGTCTCGACACAGCTCTTTTCGGCGGACGAAGTGGAGCGAGAGCTGAGCCTGAAGGTCGGGGCGCAGGACTCCCAGTTCCAGCTGGACGAGCAGACCTTCCCTCTGGCCGAGCGATTTTTGAGAACCTTGACCGTCGCGGTGAAGAACATGCGGCTGTACCCCGAGGGGAGTCAGCTCGTGGCGGAGAGCGTGGCGGCGGCCACCACCACCCTACTGGACCTGCTAGGCCAGGTGGAGGCCGTGACTTTCGCCGAAGAGGGTCAGGCCCTTCTGGCCAACGGCCAGCCACTGGAGCGGAAAGGGCTACATCAGGTCGTCGAAGAAGTGTTGCAAGTCTACACCGACCATGGGATTCGCCGGTGCACCTTCGAGCGCGGAATCACCCAGACTGATGTGATGGGCCTGCTGAAGATCCTGAGCGGGCCGTCTCAGGGGATCCAGCACGACGTGGCGTTCTGGGAGCAACGGATCGAGTCGATGGGGATCGAGCACGTGGACGTCTTTCCAGTCATCTATCTGGCGGCGGGGGAAGCCAAGACCGTTTGGAGGCGTGAACAGGCGGAGGCACGTCTGGACGATCCGACCCTGGTGTTGGTCCGTGACGTGCTACGCTCGCTCGCGGCGACGGTCGACAACATTCGTCTCTACCCGCCAGAGAGCGAGCTGATCACCCTCACCCTCGATCAGCTGGATCGCCATACCCAGGAGCTCTTCGAGCGCCTTCCGAGCCTGACCGTGGCAATGGCAGAGGGGACGATCGTCGTCAACGCGACCCGACCGAATCCCCGCCAGTTCGGCATCACGATTGAGATCCTCCAAAAGCTCATGGAGGAGAGTGGCCTCACGAGCCTGACCATCCGGCGCGGCGTGACCCGCGAGGAGTTTCGGGTATTTATCAGTCAGTTGGCCCTGCCCCTCGAGGACGCGCAGCGAGCACCCACCTTCTGGCGGAGCATGCTCGAAGGACGTGGGATCACCACTATCGAGGTGGGAACCCGCATGTACGCGGCTGCGGTGGAGATGGAAAGTCCCCTCGAAACTGTCGCCGGGGAGATCTCCGAGGCCGAGGAGATCCTCCAGCGCGTGGCCCAATGGCTCCAGGACCCCCTGGCGGCATTCCTCGAAGGGCAAGTTCAAGAAGAGATCGCGCCCATTCTCGGGACGCTGCTCGGCGTCGAGCGCGAGGATCTGGCGCGGCAGCTCGTGGGACGGACCACGGGTGCCTTAGCCGAAGCGGATGGGAGTCTCCGCCGGAAGGCCGCCGAAGGACTTCATGTCTCTTTGAGGGGTGTGGGGGAGGCATCCGTTGATTGGCTGCTCGACTTGATGCTTGAAACCGTCGCGGATGCCGTATCCAGAGAAACAGAACCCGAGGCGTTCCAGGGCGAGGTGGAACTTTCGGCAGAGATCCTCAAACGGCTTCTCCAACGCAGAGACCTCGTGCGAGGGGCGCCTCTAGCCGAGGCTCTAGGCAGACTACCAACGAGAAAGCCCGAGATGGAGAACTTTGTCGAGCCGGTGAGGAGGTTCGTGGACTCGCTGGCGCCACACCTGATGAAGCTGATCCTGGAGGGTGAGGACCTAGAGACTTCCCGCGTCGCTGCGACACTTTTGCGTGCCCAGGGGAACGCAGCGTTTCGGCTCCTCAGCCAGGAGCTGGCGCGGGCCGCTTCGCTCGAAAAGACCTGCCGTATTGTGGCAGTACTCGACGTCGTCGCGCCGGCCCTGGGAAGAGATTTTTTCTTTCTCCTAGGTCATTCGGAGGTGCAGGTCCGGGCCGAGATGGCCCAGGCGCTCACGCGGCTCTCCCGAGTCCAGGCGGTGCGGTTTCTCCGCCAGGCTATGAGCCAGCCCGAGCCCGAGGTGGTGCTCGGAGCCCTCGAGTGCGTACGTGGGCTTGGGGGAGTCGAGTTGATCGACTCCGTGATCGGCCTGCTCGACCATCCACCGAGTGAGCATGTGCTGAGGGTCGCCTGCCTCCGCCTCGGTACGTTGCAGGACGCCCGTGCCGTCAGTCCTCTCCTTCGAATCCTCGGCCGCCGCCCGCGGTTTTTTGGTCTGCGGAAGGGCCTTCCGGAAGAGATCCGAGCAACCGCTGCCCGCGCCCTCGGTGAGCTGGGCTTCCCAGAGGCGCGCGAGGGGCTGGAGGTAGCTGTCAAGGATCCGAGTAATTCGGTGCGCGCGGCGGTCCGCCTCGCACTTCACAAAATCCACCAGGAGCTCGAACCCGCGCCCGAGGGATGACGGCAGCGTACTGCGACTCCGCCAGGCTCATATTAGTCAACCGCCTGGACCCGCCACACGCTACTTCTTCTCAATGATCTTATGTGTTGTCTTGTGATGAATCTTCGCAACGATTCGCAACTCCTCTTCCCCCTTCTCCTTGACCACACGCCTTCCTGCTACGACCACGCTCTCGGACGCCCCCTTCGGCAGTTCAAACCCGTATTCGCGGCTGAATCTCTCCATCCGGGAGACGAACCTGTCGCGGGCCAGAATGGATGCAGCGGCCACCGCGGGGTATCGTTCCCCTTTCGGTACCTGGATAAGCTGGAGATGTTTTCCTTTTTCCATGAGCCGGGAGCGGATATAACGCTCATCCCCGAATTGATCGGCGACCGCATGATTACAGGGAAACCGTTCGAGCAGGCTTTCGATTGCCCTTGCATGGCCCCAAGCCAGGAGGTGGTTGAGATTCTTGCGCTCCCTCCGAAAACTCTCGTACAGCTCGTTGTACCGCTTTGGGGTGATTTCGACCTCTTCATACTTCCCGCGACAAATTTCCCGGATTCGCGCAGCGAGCTCGCGGCATCGCCTGTCTGAGAGGAGCTTGGAATCCCTCACGTCGGCCGCTACGAGTTTTGGCCCGGTCACCGAGTCGAAGAACACCGCTGCCACTACCATCGGGCCAAAGTAGTCGCCCTTCCCGGATTCGTCAGTCCCGATATGCGGAAGGGGAATCTCCTGGACATCGGGATGGAGCCTAGCGGTTGCCTCAGCCGATTCGTTCATTGGGAACAGGTCCTAGACTCGGGTTCAGATCGTGGACGCACACTTACCTGTCGAACTTGCCTCTCGATTCACCCAAAGATCAAATATGTAAGATAAATTACGTGAAGCCAAGTAAAATTTTCGGTCAGTCGCCCGTGGATGTGTGAGGCCAATGTTGTCAGCGGGAAACTTACTTGACTTGGTGGCCGGTCAAGCCTATGGTCTCGGTGATCCCCAGTTGCCGTCGGGCAGGTGAGCCGTCTGCCGGGCCTGTCGTCTTGCACATCGATGAAGCTGCGCGGGCCAAGTCCGGCACTGCGCGGATCGGGGTAGTGAAAGGGAGCGAGATGGGTCATCCGGGCTTTACCTCCCTCCAGGAGGCCATGAGGAGAACACTGAACCAGCTTGGGCTTGGTGTCAGTCTATCCACGGCAGCCATTCACCGGGTCTGGTCAGAAGTGGTCGGTGAGGAAGTGGCTCGCCGCAGCCAACCGGGTCTCTTGAAGAACGGTCGTCTCCAGGTGACAGTGAGCGATGCGGTATGGCTCCAGCAGCTGACGATGTTGAAACCGACCATTCTAGCGAGCCTGGAGTCTCACTTGGGTTCGCGGGTGGTGCGGGAGCTCTTCTTCACTGTCGGCACACTCTCCTTTCCCCCTGTGCGTCGCGAATCGACCTTCCGGGATCATAAGAGCGCCGCGATTTCTCCTGAGGTGCGTACACGCCTCCAGGAGGTTCTCCGACCCATTCAGGATGAGGAGTGCCGAATCGTGCTGACTCGGATTCTGAGGAAGGCATGGGGAGCGGACTGAAGGACCAGTTGTGTCTTTTGTTCAACATGTGGGCTGCCAGAGTTGCAAAAAAATCACAATACCGAAAAACAGCAGTGATTGCCATCTGTTATTTATCTGAATTTAAAGGTCATATTTAATAAAGAATCCCTTATCGCCGTTGGTACGGGCCTTGCACACCGCTCGGAAGTCTTGACCAAAAAGTTTTTCCAGCTTCGAAGGCCACGCGCGGCGGGAGGAGCAGTGGGACGACAGAAGACGATCCGGAACATTATCAGTTGTTCTGGCGTCGGACTCCATACCGGGCGGGAGATCACCATGACACTCCACCCCTTGCCGCCCAATTCTGGGATCGTCTTTCGGAGAATGGACCTCCCTGATACGCCTGTCGTTCATGCCCGTCCCGAAAACATCCTTGACGTCCACTACGCCACAACCCTGGGGAAGGCCGGGGTCGAGGTAAAGACTGTAGAACACCTGCTGGCTGCCCTCGCCGGCCTCGGGATCGACAACCTCAGGATCGAGATTTCCGGGCCCGAGGTTCCCGTTATGGATGGGAGTGCAGCCCCCTTTATCGATCTCCTCCTCCAAGCGGGGATTCGGAGGCATTATGTCCCCAAATCTTATATCGTGGTCACCAAGCCCCTCGTCATCGACATGGGGAATCGGAGCATCCAGATTCTCCCCTCCAGACGGTTCCGGGTCCATTACTCCATGTCCTTTGACCATCCCTGCTTTGCTGAGCAATCCATCGATCTCCTGGTCTCTCGGCGCACCTTCATAAGGAAGATCGCGCCCTCTCGGACCTACGGTTTTCTCCGGGATGTCGAGCACCTCTGGCGCCGGGGCCTTGCCCTTGGCGGCTCCTTGGAAAATACCGTAGTCATTGGCGATGAGGGTGCCCTGAATTACCTCCGCTTCGAGGACGAGTTGATTCGGCACAAGGTGTTAGATCTTATTGGTGACCTGTACCTCCTCGGGCGTCCGCTGAGGGGGACCGTCGTGGCGAAAGGAGCGGGTCATCTTCTCCATACCACTCTCGTCAAGGAGATCCAGCGGCACCTCGAATCGAACGAAGTCTCCCGATGTGTCGTAACGGCTCCTGAATCTCTCCCGATCCCCGTGCCTGCCTCCTCTTGACGCCTCGGCTCCCCTGTCCTGTAAGGCCGTTTCTCCTTGCCAAACTGTTTCATTTTTGGCTATAGTAATATCCCCCATACCTCCCTGTTCCTCTTTCGGGTAAGCCGCAGACGCTCAGGGTAGACGCGGATGGTGCAGGACTTCGTCGAAAAAACGGAACAGCGGCGGCGAACGTGGCCGATCATTGCCGGGGTGGCAGCGCTGGTCGCGGTGCTCACCGCAGTCCAGGTCCTCCTTCCCCAACTCCGGTATCCCTCCCCCATTCCGAGCAATATCCTGATCTTCGCTCTGGTGAACGTGAACCTTATCCTCCTCGTCCTTCTCATCCTCTTGGTCTCTCGGAACCTGTTCAAGATCTATCTGGATCGCCGGCATAACCTCTTGGGGTCCAAGTTTCGGGTGAAGCTGGTCGTGACGTTTTTGAGCCTCGCACTGCTCCCGGCTGCCCTGCTCTTCCTGATGGCCTCAAACATCATCACGACCAGCGTGGACAGTTGGTTTAATATCCAGGTGGAGGAATCCCTCGAGCGGTCTTTAGAGGTGGCAGAGACCTATTATCAGGATATTCACGAGCGGGCCCTCGTTTCCGCCAGACACCTTGCTCGGCACATCGCTGCCGAAGGGCTCTTGGACGCTACCGAGCCCTACTTCGATCGGTTCGCGCGAGAGAAGCTCCAGGAAATGCAACTGGCAGTGATCCAGATCTTTGACCGCAAGGGGCGACAGCGGCTGCAGATCAGGGGAGGCCATGTCAATAAGGATGAGGCGCTCGCGGCGACGTCTCGTTATGTGCGGCGGGCCCTGACGGGCCGGGACCAGTCTCTCATCCAGACGACCGGGACGGGGGATCTCGTTCGAGCTATCGTCCCGATCAATCTTCCGTCAAGCAAGGGTCAGATCATTGGGGTGGCTGCGGTGGGCTATCTCATCCCAGAAGGGATGGCCCGAAAGGCTACCGACATCACCACGGGGGTGGATGAATACAAGCAACTGAAGTTGCTCAAGAGCCCGATCAAAGGCATTTACAACATGCTCTTCCTGACGGTCACGTTGGTGATCATTTTCGCGGCCGTCTGGGTCGGCGTACATATGGCTCGGCGAATCACTGTTCCCATCCAGAAGCTGGCCGAGGGGACACGGGCTGTAGCCTCCGGAAACCTGGAGTATCAAGTGCAGGTAGAGGCGGATGATGAAATCGGGATCCTCGTCGACTCCTTTAACCGGATGACTCAGGATCTCGGTCGGGGCAAGGTCGAGCTGACGGAAGCGAACCGAGATCTGCAGCGGACCAATGTCGAGCTGGGACAGCGCCGAGCGTATATGGAGACGGTCCTGGAAAGCATCGGGGCCGGCGTTCTTTCTGTGGACGCAGAAGGACGAGTGAATACCTTGAACCGCGCGGCGGCTCGCATGCTAGACCTCGACACCACAATGGCCCTCCAGCGACACTATCGCGCGCTCTTCGGCGTGGATCCGTTGACCCCCCTCCGCCATCTGATGGACCGGATGACCCAGGATGGACGGGCCACAGTGAATGAAGAAGTGGCGCTCTCCCTTTTGGGTCGGATGGCGACCTTCGTGGTTAATATCTCAAGCCTGAGAGATCGGGAGGGCGAATATCGCGGGATGGTGGTTGTCTTTGATGACATTACTGAACTCATGCGGGCCCAGCAGGCTATAGCGTGGCGGGAAGTGGCACGACGAATCGCCCATGAGATCAAAAACCCCTTGACTCCAATTAAGCTCTCCACCCAGCGTCTTCGAAAGAAGTTTGCTCAAGGCTCTGACGATTTCTCCCGGGTTTTTGACGAGTGTACCGAGACCATCGTTCAGGAGGTGGACGGCCTCAAGGCTTTGGTCGATGAATTTTCCCGATATGCCCGGATGCCGAGCTCTCGTGCTCGACCAGGTGACCTTCATGCGTTGATCGAGAAGGTCCTCAATCTGTACTCCGGAATCTCCAGGCGCATCCGGCTGACCGCCGGTCTCGATCCCCAGGTGCCCCCGATCAACATGGACCCGGATCAGATGAAACGAGCGTTGGTCAATCTCGTGGACAATGCAGTGGCGGTCGTGGGGGAGGAGGGGGAGATTTGTCTGAAGACTCAGTATGTGCCGGACGAGGGAAGGGTCCGCTTGGAGGTGAACGACACCGGGCCTGGCATTCCGCCGGAAGACAGGGAGCGCCTTTTTCTTCCCTACTTTTCCACTAAGAAATCTGGGACCGGCCTGGGACTCGCCATCGTATACCGGATTATCACAGAGCACAGCGGAACCATTCGGGTAGAAGAGAATCACCCGCGAGGGACCCGGATGATCATGGAATTTCCCACGCTGCCGGTTGTGGCCGAGGTGGTGTAATGATGGTGATGCCGAGGGAGAACATCCTGGTCGTAGACGACGAACCCAACATCCTCAAGGTGATTGAGGGTATTCTCACCGACGAGGGGTACGCGGTGCGGACCGCCCACACTGGGGAAGAGGCCCTCGCGGAGGTCCAGCGCTCGTCTCCCGACCTCGTGATCTTAGATATCTGGCTTCCAGGAATGGATGGGCTGCAGGTCCTTGACATGCTTAAGGGGATGATTCCCGAGACACCGGTGATCATGATCTCGGGACATGGATCCGTCGAAACGGCCGTACGGGCCCTCAAGATGGGAGCGTATGACTTTATCGAGAAACCTCCCACGATCGAGCGCACCCTTTTGGCAGTCCGACACGCGCTGGAACAGCAGCGCCTCCTGCAAGAGAATCGGGCCCTCCGACAGCACCTCGAACGCCAATACGAGATCGTCGGCGACAGTCCAGCGATCCGGAAGATTCTCAAGCAGATCGAGTCGGTTGCGCCAAGCCACGGCCGGGTCTTGATCCGAGGGGAGAGTGGAACCGGCAAGGAGCTGATCGCCAGGGCCATTCATCGGGGAAGCCTGCGGGGCGAGAAGCCCTTTGTAGAGGTCAATTGCGCCGCCATTCCGGACGAACTGATTGAGAGTGAGCTCTTTGGTCACGAGAAGGGGGCCTTTACCGGAGCCACCACCACTCGCCGTGGTAAATTTGAGCTCGCCGACGGGGGGACCATCTTTCTGGACGAGGTCGGCGACATGAGTGTCAAGACACAGGCCAAGGTTCTCCGCGTGCTTCAGGAGCAGACCTGTGAACGGGTCGGGGGAACCCAGGCTATCCGGGTGGACGTCCGGGTCGTTGCTGCTTCCAACAAGGATCTGGAGGCGGAGATTCACGACAGGCGATTTCGGGAGGACCTCTACTATCGTCTGAACGTGATTCCCTTTGAGGTGCCCCCGCTCAGGGAGCGCCGAGAAGATGTATCGCTGTTGGCCGGACACTTCCTGAAGGGATTCTGCGCCGAGTACGGCAAGCGAGAAAAGAACCTCTCGGCAGACGCGATGGAACTGTTCTTGCATCACTCTTGGCCGGGGAACGTCCGGGAACTCAAGAACGTCATTGAACGGCTAGTTATTATGGTTCCCGGAGACGTTATCCACCGCTTTGATGTCGAGCCCGCATTGCGGGCTCGCCCAGGCCGAGAGGAGGAAGTCACGTTCGTCCCCGAGGTCTGGAGGAACGCCTCGCTTCGAGAGGCGCGAAACCGGTTCGAGCGGGAGTATATTTTGACGCATCTGCGGGAAAATCAGTGGAATATCACCCGGGCGGCGGAGCGGCTGAAAATCGAACGTTCAAACCTTCATCGGAAGCTCAAGGCGTACGGCATCGTGGCCCCCCCCGAACGGGAAGGGGGTCCATGAAGTGCGCAACCCGTCGAGGCGGCGCCGATTCTACGTCCATGGAATCCAGAAGAAATACGTCTATCTCTCTCTCGTTCCCCTGATCATCTCTTCCCTTCTGATCATTGCGTTCCTTTTTGTTCCTCTGGATGTTCTTCTCTACTCCTCCGCCTCTGCCACCGTTAAGCAAACAGTCGCTCAGGATCTTCAGGCCTTGGGGATCCGCATCTGGCCGACCATCTTTGTCGCCATGGTCGTCTCGGCTTTTCTCAGCGTTTTTATCACGGTTTTTTTCACTCACCGCTTTGCCGGCCCCCTCTACCGGTTCCAGCAGGTGGTAGACCGGATAGCGGCAGGAGATCTCTCCACGGGGTTCAAGCTGCGGAAGGGGGATGATCTCGTGGAGATGGAGACCGCCCTGAACCGGGCCATCGAGAGCCTGGCCGAAACCGTCCAAGAAGTTCAGGGTCGTCTCGGAGATCTGACAGAGCGGCTCGAGACACTGGTCCGGTCGGGCGGAGATCGATCCGAACACTCCCCGGAGCAGGATTTTGTTACGCTCCTGGAGAAAGCGCAGGAGGCGCAGACATCTCTGGCGCGCTTCAAAATTGAGGCAGAGAAGGGGAACTGAGGAAAGGATGTCCTTCGTCATCGGCAAAGGATTAGTGGTCCGGGGTGAGCTCTCGGGCGAAGGAAATATCGAGCTGGGGGACCAGTTTGAGGGAAAGATTTACCTGACGGGGAGCGTGGTAGTCTTAGAGGGAGCCTCCATCCAGTCGGATATCTCCGCGACTGAAATAGTGGTGGCCGGAGCGGTTCGCGGAAATCTCATGGCTACAGAAAAGGTCGAGTTTTCATCGAGTGGCCGTCTGTTTGGAAACGTCCGGAGTAAAGTCCTGGTCGTTCGGGAAGGCGGGAGGGTGAGCGGGAGGATCCTCTCAGGGGCTCCGTCGATTCCGACCGATGAATTGGCGGAGATTGCCGAGCAAGTGCGTCGAGAGGAGGCACGCGATCTCTGGCGCAGTCCCTAGCCCGCATTATTCACGAAGACACTCCGTTCGTGAATAATGCGCCTGCAGGTGCGAGCTCGGCCGCACCGGCAGGTTTCGATCCCGCCGCTGCGGCGGGCCTCAAGGCTAGCCCTGAGCGACGCCCCGCAAACGCGGGGCGGAGTCGAAGTCCGGAGGGCAGATTATTCACTTCTATGTGAATAATCCGGGCTAGGCCGTGGGACCGACGATTCAGGTTCCGAACTACTCGCCTCAAGCAGATCTCCCGGCAGTAGCCTCCACTTTGTAGGATCCTGATTCCCCCCCGATGTCAGCCGCGTCCGTTTCCCCATGTAGGGCACCCCCCGGATCACCCCGAAGGGGAAGAATCTGGCGAGATATGCCCCGAATTCCATAGCCTAACTTCGTTGCTGAACTAGAAGGATAATGGTACGATAATGCGCCACCCGGATGTGGACGTGCAATTGAGCCGTTTTTGCACCTGCGAGCTGACGGCGGAGGCGTAGAGAGATGACACCCTGCCTGTGGTGCGGGGGGATGAATCGCCGCGGGTTCCTGCGGAGCCTGATCCTGCTGGGGGGAGGGCTTATGGGGGAGCTGCTCCAGGGGCGAGGACCGGCCTGGGCCTTCTCGGTAATCTCTTCGGAAAAGGAGGAGGCCATCGGGAAACGAGCGCACCCAGAAATCCTGAAAAGGTTTGGTTATTACAAGGATGCGGCCATTCAAGCCTACGTCACTCAGGTGGGCCACCGCGTGTTGCGGGAGGCGGAATCCTCCCCCTTCAAATTTCAGTTTACCGTCGTCGACGATCCGATGGTCAACGCCTTTGCCGTCCCCGGGGGCTTCCTCTATGTCACCCGGGGGATCCTGGCCGAGCTCAATAGCGAGACAGAGCTGGCAACAATCTTGGGGCACGAGATCGCTCACGTCACTTCCCATCACTCTGCCGAGCAGATGACGCGTGCCCTCGGGGCCCAAATCTTGACATTGGGCCTTGCTGTGGTGAGTCCGGGAGGCCGGGAAAACACGGCTGGTTGGTTGGCACTGTCCAGTGAGATCTCTAACCAGATCTTGCTGGGGTACGGTCGAGAGGCCGAGCTGGAGTCGGACGAGAAGGGGATCCGCTGGGCCACGAGGGCGGGCTACGATCCTCGGGGGATGATAAGCTTCATGCGGACCCTCCAGATCAAGAACCGCCTCAGTGGCGTGGGGTATCACGGCTTCCAAGCCACCCACCCGGACACCTTAGAACGGGTCGACCGAGCTCGCGTCATGATCGAAATTCTGGACCCCCCAAAGGGGAAATTCCTTGACGCTCCACACGGAAGATCCCTCGTGGTGAAGTCGGATGAATACAAGGCCCGACTGGAGGGGCTGGTCTATGGCGCGCGCGGTGAACGAAAACGGGTAAGGATCGTTACCGCTCAAGGAGGCGAAAGCTTGAAAGAGATGGCCATGACCCTCTGGGGGAAGGAGAATCGGGCGTGGGACCTGGCCCTCCTCAATGGAATTCGGGATGAGGACCGCCCTCTGCGGGCGGGTGAGAAGCTTAAAGTGATCTACGACCCCTACGAGGAAACCCCGCTCAGGATCCCGAAAGATCTCTCCCGGACACTCCCTTAGCAAGACAGGATGGCAGGTGAAGGTCTGTTGCCATGGTTTCCCCATGGGACGCGTGGAGTATTGTCGATGCCCCATGACACGCTTCTTGCGACGTTGCCTTTGGGCGAGTATGGTAGGAGCAGTGGGGCGCAACCGGCGGAAGCGAGTTGGGATTGGAGGAAAGAGCTGTGAAGAGGGCAGCGATGGTGAAAGCGTATGTCTTGGTACGTCTGGTTCCCGGATTCGAGTCAAACGCGATTTCCCAGATGAGTGTGATTCCGGGAGTAAAGGATATCATCGTCGTCTTTGGACGCTGGGATGCGATCATCCAGGTCGAAGCCAAGACCCTGACCGAGCTCTCTCCCGGCTGATGATCGGCCAGATTCGCGGTGTCCAGGGCGTCCAGGCGACGGAGACATTGGTGGCTGCCGAGACGTCACTCTAAGGTCTTCAACGTCTCTTCGTATTCTTCGACCATACTTGGATGTTCAAATTTCTGCGCGGCCCGAATCCCCGCCGTATAGGCTTGGCGAGCCTCTGAGATCTTACCCAGTTTCGCCAGGGCCTGGGCCAGTGTCCGATAGGCTGCTCCCTCATCTTCCGTCAGGCTGAAATACCTCTCCATGGCCGTAACACACTCGCGATACTGTCCTGCGTTAAAGTATTCGTTGCCCAGCATGTAAAGGAGCAAGGCGTCGGTGGGATTTTTCTTAAGCATCGCTTGTAGGGCTTCCAATCTGCTCATACACGCTCCTTTCTCGGGCTCCCTTCCCAGTGCTTGAGGTGCTCCCCTCTGTTGCTCGGGACGTGTGACCACACCTCCCCTGCTATAGTAACTGAGATTGGTAGCAGTAGGAAATCCACGGCAACTGGAATTCGCGAAGGCTTTCCTCCTCGCTGGCCCCTCCAGCATGTTAATTTACTTGAATTTCGCGCACATTTCGGCGATGATGGATTAAATCAAGAGCAGTATTGCTATGCGGCTATGACGGAAAAGAAGGATATCCGGTTCTGTCCGTTTTGCTCTGTGATGGAATTCGACATAGCGACGGTGGGGGATACCGTCCACTGCGACCTGTGTGGCGTCGAAGTGCCGGTGGAAGATCTGGCAGAAACCGTCTAAAGAAGGGCGCGAGAGACTTTTGCCTCACCGTGAGGTGCCGTTTTACCGTCAAATTGTCTAGTTCCCCAAAGGGAAAGGCCCCGGCGGACCGGGGCCTTGTTCAGGGAAAGGGGCGAGACTACGCCTTCGTCACATTCGCAGCCTGCTTGCCCTTGGGGCCATCGACAATATCGAATTCCACCTCCTGGCCTTCCGTCAGTGACCGGAAGCCGGTCCCTTCGATGGCAGAATAGTGGACGAAAACGTCGTCCCCATCGGGTCGCTCAATAAAGCCGTAACCCTTGGAGTCATTAAACCACTTTACCTTGCCATTGACCCGCACTGCTTTCCCTCCTTTCCTGTCCTGCTCAAAGTTCCGGGGCTGGAAAACCTGGTGCAGTCCTTTCAGGCACAAAAAAACCGCGAAGGGCCTGGATCTCCCCCCGCGGTCGAGCAAACCAACGGGATCGAAACCACTCGGTGCGGTACGGATATCGAGTGCTGCTCCAGGTCCTTTTCCTGCAAAGAGCAGGCGTGAATCTAAGGAATTTCCCGGACGGTGTCAAGTCTTTTTTCGCTGTACACATATTGACTTTCGCAGAGGGGTTCTATAGTCTCTAAATTTGTAACGACGGACAGAATGGGCGAGACGAAGGGGTGATGGCGTGAAGGTCCGAAAGGCGGTCTTTCCGGTCGCCGGCTTAGGAACCCGATTTCTGCCGGCCACGAAGGTGCAGCCCAAAGAGATGCTCCCCATCGTGGACAAACCGGCGATCCAATACGCGGTGGAAGAGGCGCTCGCGGCCGGCATTGAAGACATCATCATGGTCACCGGTCGCGGAAAGAATGCCATTGAGGATCACTTTGACCGTTCAGTCGAGCTCGAACACGTCTTGGCCGCCCAGGGAAAGGAGGATCTCCTCAGTGATATGCGCAGAATCGCGGAGCTCGTCACCTTCTGTTACATCCGCCAGAAGGTGCCGCTCGGTCTCGGCCACGCCGTCTTGGTAGCAAAGGACGTGGTCGGCGAGGAGCCTTTTGCCGTGGTATTGCCGGACGACCTCATCGATGCCCCGGTCCCAGCCACTGCACAGCTCTTAGCGGTCTTCCACCGGTATCATGCTTCGGTGCTTGCGGTGTGTCCAGTCTCCCGAGAGAGCGTGAGCAGCTACGGGATCATTGCGGGGGAGCCGGTCGAAAACGGGGTGTACCGGGTGACCGGTCTTGTAGAGAAGCCCTCTCCTGAGGAGGCCCCCTCCAACCTGGGGATCGTGGGCCGATACATCCTCACCCCGCAGGTCTTTGAGGAACTCGAGCAGACGCCATCAGATGCCAAAGGAGAAATTCAGCTGACCAACGGCCTGAAGGGGCTCTTGGGACGCCAGGCAGTTTACGCCTATGAGCTCAATGGCCGACGGCACGATACGGGGAACAAACTGGGATTTCTGAAAGCCACGGTGCACTTGGCCTTGAAGCATCCGGACGTAGGAAAGGCCTTTCGGGAATATCTCAGAGGGCTGGATCTCGATGAGGAGGGATCGAACACCGATGGCCCAGATGGGTAAGCGCAGTCCGGGCACGGCGGAGACCCAGCGACGGAGCATCGAGCGGGAGCGTGCCTTGCGGCGCGACCAGCGAAAAAAGTAGTCATCCCAAACTGGAGGTGTCATTGGTGAAGCGTGGAAAGAAGGAGTCGAAGACCGTAACAGAGGTGAAACCGGAAGGGCAAGGATTCCCGGGATCGGAGCGGAAAATGCCCGAGACGGTCCCTGTCCTGCCCGTGCGGGATGTTGTCGTCTACCCGTTTATGATTCTTCCCCTTTTTGTGGGGCGGGAGAAGTCCATTCGGGCGGTGGAGGGGGCACTCAGCCGGGATCGCCTTATTATCCTCGTGGCTCAGCGGAGTGCCGAGGTGGAGGACCCGAGTCCGGAGGAGATCCACGCCGTCGGCACGGTTGTCATGGTCATGCGGGTCCTGAAAATGCCCGATGGTCGCGTGAAGGTCCTGGTCCAAGGGCTTGCTCGGGCCCGGATCATGGAGTTCCTCCGGAAGGAACCGCACTTTGAGGCCCGGATCGTTGAGATCCTCGATGACGCAGTGCCGACGATGGGGGTGGAACTCGAAGCACTGATTCGCACGGTCAAGGAGCAGGTTTCAAAGAGCGCTTCGCTCTGAAAGCAGATATCACCCGATATCCTAGTTATTATCAATAACTTGGATCACCCCGGACGCCTGGCCGATCTCGTAGCCTCCAATCTCCACCTGGAGGTGGAACAAGGGGTGGAGATTCTCGAGATCACCAATCCAGTGGAACGGCTCCAGCGGATCAGCGATTTTCTCCTCAAGGAGCTGGAAGTCTTGGAGGTTCAGCAGCGCATCCAGGGCCAGGCCAAGGAGGAGATGGATAAGACGCAGCGGGAGTATTACCTTCGGGAACAACTCCGGGCCATCCAGAAAGAGCTGGGAGAGACTGACGAGCGGCAGCAAGAGATCGAGGAATTCTCGGAGAAGGTCGAGAAGGCCAAGATGCCTCCCCAGGTGGCCGCAGAGGCCAAGACTCAACTGAATCGCCTCGCTCGGATGCACCCGGATGCCGCTGAGGCTTCGGTGGTCCGGACATACCTCGAATGGCTCATCGAGCTGCCCTGGAGCAAGTACACCAGGGATAAGGTCAAAATCCAGCGGGCTCAGAAAATTTTGGATGAGGACCACTACAACCTGGAAAAGGTCAAAGAGCGGATCGTGGAGTACTTGGCGGTCCGAAAGCTCAAGAAAAAAATGAAAAGTCCCATTCTCTGTTTCGTGGGGCCGCCAGGGGTGGGCAAGACCTCCTTGGGACGCTCCATCGCGCGGGCGCTGGGTCGGAAGTTCGTTCGCATCTCACTCGGCGGCGTACGGGACGAAGCGGAAATCCGGGGCCACCGGCGAACATACATCGGAGCCCTCCCTGGCAAGATCATCCAGGGGATCAAGACCGCCGGGACGAACAACCCCGTCTACATGATGGACGAGGTCGATAAGGTCGGGGCCGATTTCCGCGGTGATCCTTCCGCCGCCCTCTTGGAGGTCCTCGATCCGGAACAAAATGTCAGCTTTACCGATAATTACCTGGCGGTACCCTTCGATCTCTCGAATGTCATGTTTATCACAACGGCAAACATGGCTGACCCCATTCTTCCCGCACTCAAGGACCGGATGGAGATCATTAGCATTTCCGGTTATACCGAGGAGGAAAAGCTCCACATTGCCCGACGGTATCTGATCCAGCGACAACTCCAAGAGAACGGAATCTCTGAAAGGCGTTTACAGCTCACCGACGAAGCCGTGCTCAAGATCATCCGCGGGTACACCCGAGAGGCAGGACTCAGGAATCTAGAGCGGGAGATCGCCACCATCTGCCGGAAGGTCGCCAAAGAAGTGGCAGGAGGGCGGAAGGAGCTCACCAAAGTTACTCTGCAGAATCTCCACCGGTTTCTGGGGGCCCCCAGATATCTCCCCGAACCTGAGCAGGAACGGGACGAGGTTGGGGTGGCCCGAGGGCTGGCCTGGACCCAGGCAGGTGGGGATATCATGTACGTCGAGGCGACGGTGATGAAAGGAAAGGGGCAGCTGTCCCTCACGGGGCATCTGGGTGAGGTAATGAAGGAATCGGCCCAGGCAGCGCTGAGCTATGCCAGGGCGAGGGCGTCGGAGCTTCAAATCAAAGAGGATCTTTTCAGCAAGGTCGATATTCATATCCATGTGCCCGCGGGAGCCACCCCGAAGGACGGACCGTCGGCCGGGATCACTATGGCCACCGCCCTGATATCGGCCCTCACCAAAGTTCCCGTCAAGCGGAGCGTCTCCATGACGGGCGAGCTGACGTTACGGGGCAAAATCCTGCCCGTCGGCGGGATCAAGGAGAAGGTGTTGGCCGCGCGCCGGAGTGGGATCTCGACGGTACTCCTCCCGCGGAAGAACGATAAGGATGTACAAGAGCTGCCGAAGACGATCCGGCGCGGGATGCACTTTGTCTTTGTCGAACAGATGGACCAGGTGCTCACAGCGGCCCTCACCAAGCCGGTGAGGGAGAAAGGCCGTCTCGGGGTCACCACCGCGAAAAGCGCCAAGCCGGTGGTGACCGTTCACTGAGACTCAGCAGTCAGCGGCCCGCTGTCAGCTGCTTACCAGAATCGGAGGTGGTGCTCGTTGCCGGAAAATGAGTGGGTCCGGATCATCCCCCTCGGTGGTCTCGGCGAGATCGGGATGAACATGTTCGTCATCGAAACGGCGGACGACATGATCGTCATCGATGCGGGCTTGATGTTCCCCGAGGAAGAGATGTTGGGAATTGATCTGTTATCCCCGACTTCAGCTACCTTCTACAACATCGCGATAAGGTCCGAGGGCTCATTCTCACTCACGGCCACGAGGATCACACCGGCTCACTCCCTTTCTTACTCAAGGAACTTCCAATCCCCGTCTACGGGACCCCCCTCTCCCTCGGCCTAGCAGCTGAGAAGATCCGAGAACAGGACGTCCGGGCTGACCTGCGGGCGATCGCGCCCCGGGAGCGCTTCAGCCTAGGAGGACTGCGGGTGGAGTGCATGCGGGTCTGCCATAGCATTCCGGATGGGGTCGGGGTCGCCCTGGAAACGCCTGCGGGGCTTGTCGTCCACGCAGGGGATTTCAAGTTCGACCCCACCCCGGTGGATGGGAAACTCACCGACTACCACAAGTTTGCCGAACTAGGAGACCGCGGGGTGTTGGTCCTCCTCTCCGACTCGACGAATGCCATGCGTCCAGGATTCACGCCATCCGAGCGGACCGTTGGTCAGGCTTTGGAGGAGGTCTTTCGCACGGTCAGACGGCGGATCATCGTCGCCTGCTTTGCCAGCCACATCCACCGCATCCAGCAGATACTGGAGGTTGCAGCCAGGATGGGGAGGAAGGTGGCCATCCACGGCAAAAGCATGATCGCCAACACGCGGATCGCGGCCGACCTCGGGCACCTCAGGATCCCGCCAGACGTCCTGGTTCGTTTGGACGACCTCAGGCACCTCTCCCCGGCCGAGACGGTGATCATCGCGACCGGCTCACAAGGCGAGCCCCTGTCCGCTATTGCTCGCATGTCAGCAGGCGAGCACAAGCAGATCGAGATCACGCCTGGAGACACGGTGATCTTTTCCGCGCGGGTGATCCCGGGAAACGAGCAGGCGATCGCGCGGACCATTAACCAGCTCTTCAGGCGGGGGGCGGAGGTCATTACTGAAGAGTTCGCCCCGGTTCATGTCTCGGGTCACCCGTGCCAAGAAGAACTCAAGCTGATGTTGAATCTAACTCGACCGAAGTTCTTTGTCCCGATTCACGGAGAGTACCGACACCGCCATCACCATGCGAGATTGGCGACGGCTGTCGGGATTGACCCGGCCCACATCTGCCTGGCGGAAAACGGGGATATCCTCGAGTTTACCCCCGAGAAGCGAGACATCGTTGGTAAGGTAACTGGGGGACGGGTCTTTGTGGACGGGAAGGGTGTGGGAGATGTCGGCGATGCTATCTTGCGAGAACGGCAGCACCTGGCAAGGGATGGAATGGTGGTGGTTGTGGTGGGCCTTCATCATCAGACCAGGGCCATTGTGGTCGGCCCCGAAATTGTCTCTCGCGGGTTCGTCCATCTGCAGGATCAGGAAGCGTTCTTTAACGCGGCCAATCACTTGGTGAAGGAGCTCCTGGCCGGCTGTCCGGAAGAAGAGCGAGGGGATGCGAGCATCCTGAAAGAAAAGATAAAGGTTGCTCTGCGGAAATTCGTTCACAAGGCTTTTGATCGCCGTCCCATGATCCTGCCGATCGTCACCGACGTGTGGGGCGCGGAACCGTGAAGGAGGGACGATGAAGCTCTCCCCGGCCTTATCCTCTCTGTTTCGCCATCCCAAGACCAAGGAGGTCCTGGGTCTGCTCTTCATGGCCTTTGCCCTCCTTCTACTGGTGAGCCTCCTCTCCTTCAGTCCCAAGGATCCTTCCTTCTTTCACTATGTCTCCCGCGGAGGAGCGGTGCGGAACTTCGGTGGGTTGGTGGGGGCCCACCTGGCCGGAGATCTCTTCGGGATCTTGGGGGTTGCCGCATTCTTGCTCCCCCTGGCCCTCTTCTGGGTCGGGTTCTCCTTCGTGAGCCGGCGGAGAATACAAGCACAGACCTTTCGGGTCGTTGGGTTCTTGCTTCTCCTTGGCTCGACCTGTCTCCTCCTGAGTCTGCTCGAGCACGAAGGGTTCCTCCCTGCATTTCGGGGAGAGCACCCAGGGGGCTTTGTGGGGATACTGCTTCTCACCGCACTTCGCCCCACATTGGGTCCCTTCGGTTTATACCTGGCAACGCTGACCGGGATGCTCCTTTTTATGGTCCTGGTCTCCCAGGGATCGTTCATTGGGCTCATCCGCTCCCTCCGGGAGATCTTTGCATGGCTCGGTCGGCGTCTCGCCACGATGGTCTACTCTATCCGGACATGGTTCCGTGCAAGCCCTCCGGGAAAGGAGCCGGTCTCTCGGCAGGCCAGACCGCCCCGGGAGAAGCCCGTTCGGACGACACGTCGTGAAGGGGCTCAAGATCCTGCCCGAGAGGAATGGATGGCGGTCCAGGCGATCCCGAAGGACACAGAGGGACATGAGCTTCCCTCCCTGTCCCTGCTCGAAACCTCAGGCCTCGTGTCTACCCTCCCCTTAGATCAGGAGCGTGAGGCCAACAAAGAAACCCTGGAGAAGACCCTCCGAGATTTTGGGGTTGAAGGGCGTATCAGTGAGACCCAATCGGGGCCGGTGATTACCCGGTATGAGATTGAGCCTGCGCCGGGGATCAAAGTGAACCGGATCGTCGGTTTGGCGGATGACCTGGCACTGTCTCTCAAGGCCTTGAGCGTCCGAATCATCGCTCCCGTGCCTGGAAAAGCTGCTGTGGGGGTAGAGATTCCGAACAAGACGCGTGCCATCGTCAAGCTGAGGGATGTCCTGGATTCTGACACCTTTGACAAGTGTCGATCCTGTCTTCCGATTGCTCTCGGGAAAGACACCTCAGGCGATCCCTATGTTGCGGACCTCTTACACATGCCTCATCTCCTGATCGCTGGAGCCACCGGCAGCGGGAAGAGTGTTTTTCTTCACAACATCATTCTGAGTTTCCTCTTCCGTTCCACCCCTCAAGAGGTGAGATTGCTGTTGATCGATCCCAAGCGGGTTGAACTCGCTGCTTACAACGGGATTCCCCACCTCGTGGATAACCCACTTGTCTCCGAGATGAATGGAAAAGAGAAGGCGTGGCAGGTCGTGACGGACACCAAGCAAGCCGCAAAATGTTTGCAACTGGTGGTGAAGCACATGGAGGCCCGGTACAAGCTCTTGGCAGAGCTTGGTGTTCGGTCAATTGAGGCCTATAACAGAGGGAGACCTGAGGGAAGTCCCCGGCTCGCATATCTCGCGGTCATTATTGATGAACTCGCGGATTTGATGCTTTCGGAATCGTCCGGGGTGGAAAGTGCGGTCGCCCGCTTGGCGCAAATGGCGCGGGCGGTAGGGATTCATCTCGTATTGGCCACGCAACGGCCTTCGGTAGATGTGATCACGGGGGTGATCAAAGCCAATTTCCCCGCCAGAATTTCCTTTCAGGTCTCCTCGAAGGTCGATTCGCGGACGATTCTGGATATGAACGGAGCTGAACAGTTACTGGGGGGAGGCGACATGCTGTTTCTCCCTCCGGTGAGTTCGAAGCCCACCCGGATTCACGGGTGCTACGTGTCGGATCAGGAGATTTCACGTGTGGTAGACTTTTTGAAGGTGAGAGAGGCCCTAGAGCCTTTCCCGTGGTCACTCCAAGTCGGTGAAGACCACGTGAGCGAAGACGTCGACGTCGCCGATGATGAAGACGAAGTCCTGTATCGCGAGGCAGAAGGGATTGTACGCCGGACGGGACAACCTTCCATTTCTCTTTTGCAGAGACGCCTCAGGATCGGTTTTAACAGGGCGGGTCGGATGATTGACCGCATGGAACGCGAAGGCTTCGTGAGTCACCCCGATTCGAGGGGGCATCGGATGGTCCTGAGGCCCTAGCGCCGTTCCAACTTAATTTGAACGGCCTGCCATGTTGCAAGGGTCGTGAGCGAGTGCAGCGAGCAAGTTGGCGCAACTAGTTGGAACGGTACGAGTCTCAGGAGTGACCACGGGACCAGTCACCCGTGGGCTGACCCCCGAGGGGCGGGTGGTGAGCGCGGGGAGACGGTGGAGGGGGACGGTCGGCGTGAGGATCAGCGCAGGATTCATTGCCCTGAGTCTCCTTGGCGTCCTGCCCGCCTCTCAGGCGCAGGGCGTAGTCGACCGAGTCCAGGATTTTTACGAGAAGACCACGGATCTGACGGGGCAGTTTCACCAGCGGGTCGAGTTGGCGATTGGGCAAGTGGAGGAGGCCTGGGGGGCTTTCTCCTTGAAACGCCCCGGGATGATGCGTTGGGAGTATGAACGGCCAGAGCGGCGCCTTTTGGTGACCGACGGGTCCACTTTCTGGGCTTACACCCCCGCGGATCGACAGGTCATCGTTCACGATCTCAAAGCGGCAGTGACTTCCCTCCCATTCGACTTCCTGATGGGGGTGGGGAAATTGGACGAGCAGTTCGTCCTGCGAGAAGTGAGGGACCAGGGTGATTCCTATCGCCTCGTGCTGAGGCCGCGCCGCCCGGATACTCTCCTCCGCGAGATGGAAATGGAGGTGGAGGCGACGACGCTATACATCCGGTCCCTGACCTTGTTGGATCCTTATGAGAATCGGACGGTTATGCGTTTTTCTCATCTGCAGATCAATGGTGGTCTTCCCGCCGATCTCTTCTCCTTTGTCCCGCCGCCCGGGGTGAAGATCCTTCGCGCAGAGGACCTCTATCCCCACTAAGGCTTCGACAGGGGGTATCTCCGGGACATCTCCTCCAGCTGATTGGCGGTACCGGAAACCTTAGCCGTTAGGGTATACGGGCATGCACCTTGCAAGAATTGTCGAATCAGCTGGCCATGTCCCTCCCCATTGTTGCGATAAGTACTTGAATGCACGGCGACCAGGTTTTGCCCAACCACCAAGGCGAGGTGCCAGTCTCCACCATGAGGCCGACTGAGCCCGACAAAGGACCCCTCAACGTTTCCGATGTTCGACGGGAAGGTCGGGACAATCCCACTATTCTCATCGTGGACGTCGATCTGGAGATCCTCCGAATGCTCCAGCCCGTGCTGGAGCACCAAGAATACAGGGTGCTCACGGCCACGTCAGGACTGGCCGCCCTCGAGCTGATCAGGACGCGTCCTGTCAGCCTCGTGGTCCTGGACGTCGCGATCCCTGGGGTGGATGGGATCGCCGTGTGCCGCGAGATCAAAGCGGATCCGGGGCTCCGACATATCCCTGTGATTTTTCTTACGGCCAAGGACAGCGTCGAGGACAAAGTCTTTGGATTAGAAATCGGGGCCGACGACTATATAACGAAGCCCTTCAGTAAAGAGGAGCTGGTTGCCAGGATCCGTACCCACCTCCGGTTCCGCCGGGCAACCCAAGAGGTGCTGGCGGAGCAGGTCAGACAAATCCAACCCTCCCCCCAGGCGAGACCCTCGGCAACGGTCCCTCTTGCCGCAAGCGAGGTCATGCGGGACATTGTGAAACGGTTTCTCGAGACGATGCAGGTGGACCGGGTTGCCATCACCGTTGGCACTCCGGGAGAACCGACCGCCACTCTTGTCTTAGGACATGACCGGTTAAAGGAGAACCCGTGGACTGAAGGGGGCAATCTCTCTCTGGACCGGTACCCGGAGATCCGTCACGTCCTCGAGACTCAGCAGCCCCTGGTCGTCCCGAACGTGGCGAAGGAACCGGTACTGTCCGCTGTCCGGGATCTCCTCGCCTCCCACTCGATTCATTCGATTTTGGTGATTCCCCTCCTGACGCAGGATCAATGCATCGGGGCGGTGAGTCTGAGCAGTCGACGCGCTATTCGAAACTTCACCCGGGGAGAGATTGAGTTGTGTCAGACCCTGGCGAACCAGGCGGCCCTTGCCATGGAGCAAGGCCCCCTCTTTCAGGAGGCCCGGGATCTGGCCAGTAAGCTCCAAACCCTGATCCACCTGACGAAGATGATGACCGCCTCCTTGAACCCCCAGGAGGTTTTTAGCTTTGCGGTGGAAGCGGCAGCGGAATTTCTAGAGGTCCCTTGCGTCGGGCTCTGGGTGGCAGACGAGGAGACCCACGAGCTGCTGGTCCGAGCGAGTCACGGCCTACACGATTTCCGATTGATGGTGGACCGGGTCCCGTACGGTAAAGGGGTCATCGGAGAGATCATGGAGCGCCGGGAGCCCCAGTACATCGCCGACATCAGACAGGAGTCACGCTGGTTTAACAAGCGGTTCTTGGAGGATGCGGGCATCGTCTCCTTCGCTGGGATTCCCCTGATCACCGAAGATCGGGTCTTGGGGGTCCTTTCGGTTTTCACTCACCATCGCCGTCTTTTCAGTCACGATGAACGGGCGTTGATGGGGACCTTTGCCAGCCAGGCGGCCATCGCGATTGGAAACGCCAGGGCCTATCAGCAGATCCAGCGGTACGCATCCACCATAGCAGAGTTATACGAGGCCGCCACGCAGGTGAGTGGTTCGCTCGACTTAGACGAAACCCTGCAGAAAATCGCGCGAGGTGCAGCAGCCTCCGCCGACGCCGCCTCGAGCACCATCATCCTCGTCGATGACTTAGGCGAAATCTCTCATGTGACCGACTGGGAGGTGGGGGAGATCGAGGTGCGGAAGGACGGCAGCTCGCGCCGGGTCTGGGAGACCGGACGTCCAGTGATCCTTCCAGATTTTTCTGCGGTCCCCCCCGGGACTGTCAATCCCCGGCTGCTGGAACTCGGACGGCGAGCGGCGATCTGTTTGCCACTGCGGGTGCGGGAGCGGGTCCGAGGGGTGTTGTGGGTCCACTACAATGAACCCCGTCGTTTTGCCGATGAGGATATTCATCTGCTTTCCTACTTTGTCAATCAGGCGGCCATTGCCATCGAGAATGCTCGGTTATTTGCGGAGACGACACGTCTGGCCAACACTGACCCGTTGACCGGGCTGTACAACCACCGGTACTTCTATCATCTCCTCGAGACAGAGCTCAAGCGGGCGCGTCGGTATGGCCGCTCGCTCTCCCTGATCATGCTCGACATCGATCACTTTAAGCAGTTCAATGACCGCTTCGGACACCTGTCTGGCGATGAGGCCTTGCGCTGCCTGGCCCAGATTCTCCGGAAAAATTCCCGAGGGGTGGACATGGTAGCCCGCTATGGCGGAGAAGAATTTGCCATCATTCTTCCAGAAACCGACCTCCCCCAGGGCGCAATTCAGGCGGAACGTCTCCGAGCGGCGGCAGCGGAGCAAGAGTGGCCTGAAAGCCAATTGACCATAAGTCTCGGAGCGGCTGCCCTCACAGCGGACATGGCCAGGGCCGAGGATTTGGTTCGGGAGACGGATCGCGCCCTCTATGAGGCCAAGAATGCCGGACGCAACCAGGTGTGCCTCTCCCGGCTGACAGGTGACGAGTGAGCGTCTACTCTCACGACATGCCGAGAGTGTGATGGGAAGCCGGATGAGTAGGCAGAGGGAGGCACCTCTCACGGCCAATCGCGGATCGATGAGCGCTTCCCCAGGTGGTTGACGACCAGCGGAAACAGACTCTTTCAGACAGGCTCGTTGTGGCGATCGCAACGGGGGTGTATGTCGGCTACCTTCCTCCAGCCCCCGGAACGCTCGGGAGCCTCCTCGGACTCTTGCTGCTGTGGCCTTTGAAACCCGGTACCGTGCAGGTCCTGGTGACTCTTTTCCTCATCGGGGTGGGGATTGTAGTTGCCGACCAGGCGGCAAGGGTCATCGGGGGCCAAGACCCACCCGCCATCGTGATCGATGAGATTGCCGGCATTGCGGTGGCTACGCTGCTCCTGCCGCCCCAGGTCCAGGAACGGGTAGTCGCCTTCGTGATCTTTCGAGTCTTCGATGTGATCAAGCCCTTCCCCGCTCGCCAGGCGGAACGTCTTCCAGGAGGATTCGGCATCGTCGGGGATGACCTGATCGCCGGCCTGTATACCAACCTGTTGGTTCGATTGTGGCTCCTGTTGTCATGAAAGCACCAAATGCAGAGATTGTGAGCATCGGGACCGAGCTCCTTCAAGCGGCTTCAGCCGATACCAATAGTCTGTATCTCGTGGAGCAGCTGCAAGGGATCGGGATTGAGATATCGTACCGCACGGTGGTCGGAGACGACCGCCGGCGAATCCATCAGGTGCTCCAGGAGGCCCTGGATCGGGCGGACGTAGTAGTTGTCACCGGCGGGCTGGGCCCAACCCAGGATGATCGGACCCGGGACGCCCTGGCGGACGTGAGCGGAAGGCGACTGGTCCTCCACAGTAAGACATTGAAGGGTATCGAAGAGCGGTTTGCCCGCCGCGCTGTTGCTATGCCGGAGGCTGCAAAACGTCAGGCCTGGGTCCCGGAGGGGTTTGTGGTCCTCGATAACCGGCACGGGACAGCCCCGGGCCTTCTCTGGGAGGAAGGTGAGCGCCTCCTCGTTGCCCTGCCAGGCCCGCCGCGAGAGATGCATCCACTCTTTGTCGAACAGGTTCTTCCGGTCCTTTTACGAATGGCCGGAAACGGACAGCGGATCCGGGCCCGGACAGTCAAGGTTTGCGGGTTGTTCGAGTCGCAGGTGGAGGAGCGAATGAAAGAACTGCTCCACGGCGACCATCCTCCCGTGAGCCTCCTCGCCCGCCCAGGGGAGGTCCATGTCCGGGTGACGGCTGCTGGAAGGGGAGAAGAGGTCGAGTCCCAGCTTCAGCTCTGGGAGGAAAAACTTCGGAACCTGCTGGGGGAGGCGGTCTTCGGGGTCGATGAGGAACGCCTTGAGGAAGCAATAGGGTGGCTTCTCCGCCGTGCAGGAAAGACCGTGGCCATAGCCGAATCCTGCACCGGCGGTCTCATCTGCCATCGGATCACCAATGTCCCCAGCAGCTCCGACTATTTCAAGCGGGGGATCGTCTCGTACAGCAATCGGGCCAAGGAGGATCTCTTGGGGGTTCCCTTCTCCATGATCGAGCGCCACGGGGCGGTGAGTCCGGAGGTGGCGGTCGCTATGGCGGCAGGTGTACGCCGGGTTGCGGGGACCGATCTCGGGGTGGGAGTGACCGGGATTGCCGGTCCCGGCGGGGGCAGCGAGACAAAGCCGGTGGGGCTCACCTTCATCGCCCTGGCCGACGCACAGGGAGAAGAGTGGTGTGAACACCGATTCCGGTTCGATCGGGAGGGGAACAAGCTTTGGGCTTCCCAAATGGCCCTGGAGATGCTCCGTCGGTACTTGCTCAAAATCAGCGGGCAGGATTGAAAAGCACCGGGACGCACCGCTCGATGCTGAACGCGCATGCGACTGTTTATCGCCATCAATGTGCATCCCTCCCTGAAGGCTCCCTTGGCAGAGATCCAGGGACAACTCAAGGCGACGCCGGCGCCGGTCAGCTGGGTCAAGCCGGATAACCTGCACTTCACCCTCAAGTTTCTCGGAGAGGTGGGAGAGGCACAGCTACCGGCACTCCGGGAGGCCTTTGGTCGCTCTCTCGCTGGCGTCGGGCCTTTCACCCTTTTGCTCGCCGGTCTGGGGACCTTCCCACCGAAAAGGAGGCCGCGGGTGATCTGGATTGGAGTACAGCAGGGCGCCGAAGAAGTGGAACGGCTTCGGGTCCGAATCGACGAGATGCTCGTTCCACTCGGCTTTCCCCGAGAGGCGCGGGCGTTTCAAGCCCATCTCACCCTGGGTCGAGTCAAAAATGTCGGGCGGCTCGATCCCCTGCTGGAGTCTCTCCGCAGGATCGATGTCGGGGAAGTGGGACGGATGCAGGTGGAGTCGGTCGAGCTCATGCAGAGCCGGCTTCACCCGGTGGGGGCCATCTACACGCCGGTCGAGACGGTTCTGTTGGCGGAGGAGGAGTGAGCTTGCGGAGAAAAGGGACCGAACAATTGCGGAAGGCGGCTGGGGAGATCTTCCAGGCGGCCCTGGATGCGGTCAACCCTCGGACGGCGGTCCACCGACATCTGCGGCGTGACGGAGAGAAACTGCTGGCGGACGGAGAAGTATATGATCTCAGGGAGCGAAGGATCTATGTTGTGGGGGCAGGCAAGGCCAGCGGGGTGATGGCGGCCGCCGTGGAGGAAGTGCTGGGGGATCGGATTAGTGCGGGGGTCGTTGTGGTGAAGGACGGCCATGGCCTCCCCTTGCAGCGCATCCGAATCCACGAGGCTTCTCATCCGGTCCCCGATGCGCGAGGGGTTCGAGCGAAAGCCGCCATCCTCGCGCTGCTTGAGAAGACCCGGCCCGAGGATCTCGTGATTGTCCTCATCTCCGGCGGTGGTTCGGCATTGCTGCCCGCTCCGGTCGCGGGGACGGACTTGGCCGAGAAGCAGGTTGTCACACGGGAGCTCATCAGGTGCGGTGCGACCATTGAGGAGATCAACGCGGTCAGAAAGCACTGCTCTCGGGTCAAGGGGGGGCAGTTGGCACGGGCGGTCCAGCCAGCTTCCTGCCTGACCCTGGTGCTTTCTGACGTCATCGGCGATCGCCTGGATGTCATCGCCTCCGGCCCCACCGCCCCGGATCCAACCACGTATAAAGACACCCTAGAGGTCCTGCGTCGTTACGGACTCCAGGACCGGATCCCCGCGAGCATTCGACAATATCTGGAAAGAGGGGCAAAGGGTGAAGTTCCGGAGACCCCCAAGCCCGGAGATATCTGTTTTGAAAAGGTGCGCCATCTCATCGTCGGGAATAATTTCCAAGCCCTCTTGGCGGGCCGAGATCGGGCGGCATCGCTAGGATTTCAGACCCTTCTCTTGACGGCTGCACTGCAGGGGGAGAGCCGGGAGGTGGCAAAGACGTTAGCGGCCTTGCTCCTTGAGATGCGCCGGTCCGGCCACCCCGTTCCGCCCCCGGCCTGTCTGCTGCTGGGAGGAGAGACCACCGTGACGGTCCGGGGTCGGGGAAAAGGGGGCCGCAATCAGGAATTGACGCTGGCTGTTGCGGCCGCCATCGCTGGTGAAGAGGATCTGGTCATTTTCAGTGCAGGCACCGATGGAACCGACGGGCCTACCGACGCAGCGGGGGCAGTGGCGGATGGTGAAACCTGTCCGCGCGCGAAACAGGCCGGGCTCGACCCATGTGGCGCCTTGGAAGATAACGATTCGTATCATTTTTTCGAGGGCCTGGGGGATCTGATCAAGACCGGGCCCACCCTCACCAATGTAATGGACATCACCCTCCTCCTCGCCGGTTAGCTCCCATCTCGCACAAATTCTTTATTGACAATACGTATAACGTCGCGTATTTATTGTCTAAGGCAGACTCATGTTTGACCGGTTATCCGATCGGCTTCAGGGAATCTTTAAAAAGCTCCGGGGCCACGGGAAACTCACCGAAGAGCAGATCGGTGTGGCCCTCCGGGAGATTCGTCTGGCCCTCCTCGAGGCGGATGTCCACTATGGGGTAGTCAAGGACTTTCTGGACCGGGTCCGGCAGCGGGCCATCGGCCGGGAGGTCCTGCAGTCCCTCACCCCCGGGCAGCAGGTCGTCAAAATTGTTTTTGAAGAGCTGACGCTCCTTTTGGGTGGCAAGGGAAGCGGTTTAGCCTTTGCAACCCTTCCCCCGTCGGTGGTCATGTTGGTCGGGCTTCAAGGATCCGGAAAGACCACCACGGCGGCGAAGATGGCTAAGCGTCTCAAGCAAGAAGGTCGGCTTCCACTCTTGGTGGCGGCGGATACGCGTCGACCTGCAGCGGCAACACAGCTTGCAGTGCTCGGAGAGCAGAGCGGGATAGAGGTTTTCTCGAATCCCCGCGCTTCGGCACTAGACATCAGTCAGGAGGCGGTCCGATACGCCCAGGGAAAGGGCCTGGAGCCGGTCTTCTTGGACACAGGGGGGAGGCTCCATATCGATGATGACCTCATGGCAGAGCTCAAGGCCATCAAGCAGGCAGTCCATCCGGTGGAAACCCTCTTGGTGCTCGATGCCATGACCGGTCAGGATGCGCTGGGCGTAGCCAAGACGTTTGACGCCACATTGGAGCTTAGCGGCTTCATCCTCAGCAAGCTGGATGGGGATGCCCGGGGAGGGGCGGCGCTCTCTATCCGGGCGGTGACGGGGCGCCCCATCAAGTTCGTCGGAGTCGGAGAAAAAGTCGAAGCACTGGAGCCGTTTCATCCGGAGCGAACGGCATCGCGGATCCTCGGGATGGGCGATGTGCTGTCCTTGGTAGAGCGAGCCGAAGCCGCGGTGGATCGGGCGCAGGCTGAGGAACTGGCTCGGAAGATCCAACGGGATATGTACACCCTGGAGGACTTTCGAGAACACCTCGTGCAGTTTCGACGGATGGGGTCGTTCGAAGAAGTGGTTGGGATGCTTCCGGGGCTGCCCGCGGGAATGGGCGACCTGCAGGTCGAGGGCAAGAGCCTCACCCGGATGGAGGCTATTGTGAGCTCGATGACCAGGGAGGAAAGACGGAACCCGGGAATCCTGAACGGGAGTCGGCGTCAGCGGATCGCGAAGGGATCAGGAACCTCGGTCGCCCACGTGAACCAGCTCTTGCGACAGTTTCAGCAGATGCAGCGCGTGATGCGACAGGTGGTGCAGGGAGAGAAAAAGGGGAAAACACGGGGGATCTTTCCCCTGGGGTAAAGATGGATTAAAGGGGAGGTGGTTGGATGGCGGTACGGCTCAGGCTAAAACGGATCGGAGCGAAGAATCGGCCGGTGTACCGGATTGTGGTCGCGGATTCACGGACCCCCCGGGACGGTCGCGTTATTGAAAGCATCGGGGTCTACAATCCCCTCCAGCAGTCGGCGGCATTGACCCTCGACGAGGAGAAGGCCCTCTCCTGGCTTCAGAAGGGCGCCAAGCCTACGGCGACGGTGCGGGAGCTCCTCTCGGCTGCTGGGGTTATGCAGCAATTTGCCACCCTCAGGAGGGCTCGAAAAACCGCTTGACGATCAGCGTCTCATCGATCGGAAGCCCGGGAGCAAGGGGTCTCCTCCCTGAGGGCTTGCGGCCGAGAGATGCGACGGCACTGAGGAGGCGGACGTGTTGAAGGAGCTGGTGGAGTATCTCGCAAGGGTTCTCGTGGACAACCCCGATGCGGTGAGTGTGGAGGCGATCGAAGACGAGAAGACGACGACGCTGAGGCTCAAGGTGGCCCAAACGGATCTGGGGCGGGTGATTGGGAAGCAGGGGCGGACCGCCCGGGCTATGCGGACCTTGCTTCATGCGATCGCGGCCAAATCTCGGCGACGGGCGGTATTGGAGATCGTTGAGTAGGATCCCGTGGCGTCTCAGGAGCTGCTGGTTCTGGGATGGGTGCTGGGGGCCTCGGGGCTTCGGGGGGCGGTAAAGGTCAGACCATTCACTGAGACGCCCGCCCTCCTCTCTCCGGGGAAACCAGTAATCCTTCGAGGGCCCGGGGGAGAATCAGAGGTGCTCCTCGAGGAGATCAGCCCGCGTCGACACCTGCTCGTGGTGAGACTTCAGGGCGTGACCAGTCGAACCGCGGCCGAGGCCCTCAAGGGCTACGAGATCTGTATTCCGCGAGGCACGGCGCCGGCACTACCGGAAGCGACGTATTATCATTACGATATTCTTGGACTCAAGGTTCAAACAGAAACAGGGGAAGACCTCGGCGAGATCGTGGACATCTGGTCATCGGGTGATTACGACCTCTATGTGGTCCGGCGGGATGGCGGAGAGTGGTTCCTTCCGGCCGTCCGGGCCTTTATCCTCCGGGTCGACCTTGCACGACGGGTGATGGTCGTTCGGCCGATCAAGGGGTTGGTTGACGCTGAGACGGTATGATATCGTTACCCTCTTCCGAGGGATCTTCTCCGGGCCCCTCCACGAAAGTATCCTGGGCCGGGTCCAGGAGAAGGCACTGGTACACATTCGGGTTCACGACCTGAGGGATTGGACCCATGACCGACATCGGGTGGTGGACGATGTCCCTTACGGTGGCGGGGCTGGGATGGTCCTGAAGCCGGAGCCATTCTTCGAGGCCGTGGATGCCCTGCGAGAGCCGGAAAGCCAGGTGGTCCTCCTCACACCCCAAGGGGAGCGGTTTAACCACGCCATGGCCTGCCGCTTGGCGGAGGAAAGACATCTCATCTTCCTCTGCGGCCGCTACGAGGGCTTTGACGAGCGGCTGCGGACGGTGGTAGACCGCGAGGTCTCCATCGGCGACTACGTGTTGAGCGGCGGGGAGTTGCCGGCCCTGGTGGTGATCGATGCGATGGTCCGACTGATTCCGGGAGCCTTGGGAGATGAGGATTCGGCGGTCCAAGATTCTTTTGCCACGGGTCTGCTCGATTATCCCCAGTATACGCGGCCTGCCGAGTATCGGGGGCTCGAGGTTCCTCAAGTACTCCTCTCGGGGGACCACGAACAGATTCGACGCTGGCGACGGAGGGAAGCGGTCCGCCGGACCCTGCTCCGGCGACCGGACCTCTTGGACCGTGCACCAATGACGGCCGAGGATCAATTGCTCCTTTCCGAGATCCGGGCGGAAGGAGAGAGCGAAAGGACCAACATACGGAGAGGTCATGAACATTGATCACTACATGAGGTCGGTAGAAGCCCCATACTTGCGCACCAATATTCCGGAATTCGGACCTGGGGACACCGTCCGGGTCTATGTCAAGGTCCGGGAGGGGGAGAAAGAGCGGCTCCAGGCCTTCGAGGGGGTGATTCTCCGGCGGCGGGAGGCGGCCCTCGGGTCTACCTTTACCGTCCGGAAGGTCAGCTACGGGGTCGGGGTGGAACGCACGTTTCCGCTGCACTCCCCCATGATCGAACGGATCGAGCGCCTTCGGGCCGGCCGCGTGCGCCGGGCCAAGCTGTACTACCTCCGAGAGAAGCGGGGGAAGGCCGCACGCATTCGCGAGAAGCGGACCAGATGAGTTAGGGCAATCAATCGATAGCCCGTGTCGCGAGGTCTGGGTCGAGAGCGGTTGAGCAGCAAACGGATGAAGGGAATCGAGGCGGCGATCCGCCGAAAAGGGTTCCGGCGGCTGGCGGGGGTAGACGAGGCCGGGCGCGGGGCGTTGGCGGGGCCGGTGGTCGCGGCGGCCGTCATTCTCAGGGACGGCCGGCCAATCCCTGGTGTGACCGACTCCAAGCGACTGAGTCAGAAGCGCCGCGAATTGCTGTACAAACGGATTGCGGAAGAGGCTCTAGCGGTCGGCGTGGGGATCGTGGAGGTTGTCACCATTGAGGTGCGGAATATTCTGCAGGCTACCCTACTCGCCATGGAACGGGCAGTTGCGGATCTTCGGGTCTCACCCCACGGGATCCTGGTGGATGGTCTGGCGGTCCCCCACGTGAACGTTCCCGCCTTTCCCGTTCCTGGAGGGGATCTCGAGTGTCCTTCGATCAGTGCTGCCTCCATTGTCGCCAAGGTGAGCCGGGATCGGATCATGGCGACCTACCACCAAAGGTATCCAATCTACGGCTTTGATCAGCACAAGGGATACGGTACCGCTCTACATCTGCGGTTCATTGCTGAACATGGCGCGAGCCCCATTCATCGAAAGACCTTCAGTCCACTCCGGCACATGTCACTGCCCCTGGCTACACCGGGGAGGTAAGTGTGGATCGCCGAATGGTTGGGGTGGAAGGGGAGGCAGTTGCCCGACGTTTCCTGGAGGGGCTCGGATTTCGGATCGTCGAGGAGAACTTCGCCTGTCCGTTGGGTGAGATTGATCTCATTGCTAAGGATGGGGAGATTTTGGTCTTTGTGGAGGTCAAGACCCGACGCTCTGTCCGGTTTGGCACCCCGGCGGAGGCGGTTCATGCTAAAAAGCAGCGACAGATCTTGCGTGTTGCCGAGGCCTATTTGCGAGAGCGCCGACTGAGGGTCCCCTGTCGAGTGGATGTGGTGGCGGTAGAATTTCCCCCGCACGGTTCCGAGCCGAAGGTCGAGCTGATTCGGAACGCGGTGCAGGGGACTGGGTCCACCTGGGGAGCGGTATAATCCCGACGCGGGAGGGGTAGTGGAAGAAAAGGAAAAGATTATTGCCTATACTTGTCATGCGTGTGGGATAAGAGGGGTGGACCCCCCAAAGAGCAAGAAGGGAAATTACATGTGCCCTGAGTGCGGGAACCAGGTGGAAATCAGCGAGAAGCGGGTGGTCAAAAAGAAAGAAAAATAATCAGATTTGACGACGGCTGTCGGTTTTGCTATGGTGAAAACACCCCTAATCGGGGGCTTTTTTAGCAGCTGAAACTTACCGAACGGTAGGTAAATGACTACGAAGGAACGGATCGAACGGGTCGCCACGCGGCTATTTGCCCTGTACGGGTTTGACGGGACCTCAATTCGGCGAATCGTCGGTGAAGCCCGCGTCACCAAGCCAGTTCTTTATTACTACTTCAAGGATAAACGAAGTCTCTACCTGAGCCTACTCGAGGAGGCCGTTGCTCCCCTGTGCGATGAAGTCGAGCGGATCGCGGACGGCGGAGGGCCGCCTGTCAAACAGATGAAGGGGATCATCGTTGCATTCCTGCAATTCTACCGGGAGAGGCCGAGTGAGTTCCAATTGCTCCATCAGGCGGTGGAGCGCCGGGAGCGGGAGGTACAGCTCATCGCGCAGAAGTACTTCCGTCGCATATTCCTGAGCATCTCCCGGGTACTCGACGAAGGGGTGGACCGAAAGATCTTCCGGTCGCTCCACGTCTCCCAGACCACCTTCAGCGTGATCGCTATCCTCGTCTATTATCTGACCCGCGCGCACGTGATCGACGAGGTCCTCGGACAAAAGAAAGCCTCGGAGGATCTCATGGAGACTTTGAGTCAACACGTTCTCGGGCTTCTGCATACCTGAGGTAACACTGTGAGACAGCGGAATTTTCTGTGGGGAGCCGCGGTTGTCGTGACCCTGACGGCGACCCTCACTCGGGCCTTGGCCCAGGGACCTCCGCCTGTTCCGGTGGAAGTGGCGCCGGTCGTAGAGCGGACTGTCGAACGTGAGATTCGGGCGGTCGGGACGGTGGAGGCCAACCTGTACACCACGGTGAGTGCCGAGGTGGAGGGGGCCGTGGCCCGATTCGATCTCCGGGAAGGGGATCGCGTGGAAAAAGGGGAGGTCCTCGCCCGGCTGCGCCGGACCGATCTCGAGATCGCCCTCAAAGAGGCAAAGGCGAACCTACGGGAGAAAGAAGCCCTCTTCACCAGGGCAGAGCACGATTACCGCCGCTTCAAGGGCCTCTTCGAGGAGGGGGCCATCAGTGCGTCCGAGCTCGATCGGGCAGCGGCCAGCGCGGACGCTGCAAAAGCACTCAAGGAATCCGTCGAGGAGGCATTCCGGAAGATTGCCGATGAGCTCAGACGGACCACCGTCGTCACTCCCTTTAGCGGCTACATTGTAAAAAAGCACATCGAGCTCGGCCAGTGGGTCGACGAGGGGGGCAAGGTGGCGGACCTGGTGGACATCGATACCGTTTATGTCCTGATCCCCGTCAATGAACGGGACATCGGAAAGATCCGGAAGGGGGATATCGCAACTGTGACCGTGGACACCTATCCTGGTCGCATCTTCAAAGGTCAGATCGCCTACATCATTCCGCAGGCCGACGTGAGCAGCCGGAACTTCCCGGTGAAGATCCGGGTGGATAACGCACGGGAGCATCTTTTGAAAGGCGGAATGTTTGCCCGGGTGAGCATCCAGTACGGCAAGCCTCGCCGGGGCCTCTTCATCCCCAAGGACGCGGTGGTGCTCCGTGGAAAGGACCGGGTCGTCTTCGTCCTGGACACGTCTCAGGTCCATTTGCTGCGAATCGAGACGGGCCAGGCCCGTGAGGAGATGGTCGAGGTCGTGAAAGGGGACCTTAAGCCGGGGCAAGAGGTGGTGGTGGCCGGGAACGAAATTCTCCGGGATGGCGCACAAGTCAAGGTCCGTCGGAAGGGGGAAAAGACCCGGTGAAGCTGATCGAGGCCTGTATCAAATATCCAGTCACCGTCCTGGTGGGGGTGCTTCTGGGCATCCTCTTCGGCGGCATCGCTCTCCTCCGGCTCCCCTGGCAGATGACCCCTACCATCGATCGCCCCGAGATCACCGTGAGCACCGAATACAAGGGAGCGGCCCCACTCGAGGTGGAACAGGAGATCACCGACCGGATCGAGAAGAAGCTTAACTCGGTGGAGAACCTCTCTGAGATGACCTCGAGCTCCTTCGAGGGCAGTAGCCGGATCATCATGAAGTTCGATTGGGGGATCAACAAGGATGTGGCCCGCCTCGATGTCTCGGAAAAGCTGGGACTGGTCAAGGACCTACCGCCGGACGCGGAGGAGTCCGTGATCCGGGCGGTCAATACCGACGAGGTGACCCCCATCGCCTGGGTCATTATCAGGACTGACCGGCCCATCAACGAGGTGTGGGAGGAGGCGGATGACGTCATCCGCCCCAGGATGGAGCGAATTGAAGGCGTGGCCACGGTCTGGATGTTCGGCGGGGAGGACCGGGAGGTACATGTGATCCTGGACCCGGAGGCGATGAGCGCCCGGGAGATCTCCGTGGCGCAAGTTCGGGATGCTCTGCTCGGGGAGAACCGCAATGTCAAGGGCGGGAGGATCGAGGAAGGAAAGCGGCGTTACGTGATCCGGACCCTGGGCCAGTTTACCGACATCCGTCAGATCCCGCATGTCGTCATCCGGCAGGATGCCCGGGGGACCGTCTATCTCCGGGACATCGCCCACGTCCAGTTCGGCTATGAGGACAAGGAGCGGGTGGTCCGCGTCTGGGACCGGCCGACCATCGGCTTCGGCGTGCTCCGTCGAAGTGGGTCGAACACCCTCAAGGTGATGGAGGGGGTAAAGGACGAACTCCGATATCTAAACGATCTGTACCGGGGAAAGGATATCGAGCTGGTCCAAGTCTATGACGAAACCGACTATATCTATGATTCGGTGGGACTGGTGACCACCAACCTCTTCTACGGCGCCTTTCTGGCGGTAGCGATCCTCCTGCTTTTCCTGCGGAGTCCCTCTAGTATCTTCATCCTCGCCTTCGCGATCCCCATCTCCCTCGTGACGACCTTTGTGGTCCTGGATGCCCTGGGCCGGACCTTGAATATCGTCATGCTTGCCGGACTGGCGTTCGCCTCGGGAATGGTGGTGGACAGCTCGATCGTGGTCCTCGAGAACATATATCGGCACCGCCAGAGGGGAAAGGGAAAGGTACAGGCCGCGCAGGATGGTGCCGTCGAGGTCTGGGGGGCGGTGCTGGCCTCTACTCTCACGACGGTCTTTGTCTTCATCCCGATCATTTTTGTCAAAGAAGAGGCCGGCCAGCTCTTCCGCGACATCGCCATCGCCATCTCCACCGCGGTGGCTCTCTCGCTGATCGTATCCGTGACCGTGGTGCCGATGCTCAGCGCCCGCTTGCTGGCTCTCAACCCAGAGGCGCACAACCCTACCCACCGATCCTTCTGGAGGATCCTCAACAGACTCCGGCTGGACGAGTACGGTGGGGCCTTCGTCGAGGCCCTTGTCGGGTGGCTCAATTGGCTCCGGCAGGGCTTTGGGCGGCGAATCGTGGTTGCCCTGACCATTATCCTTGCCGCGGTCTCGCTCAGCTATCTCTTCATGCCTCCCATCGACTACCTCCCACAGGGGAACCGGAATTTGATCTTCGTCCTCATTCGGACCACCCCAGGCCTGAACGTCGGTCAGCGCGAGGAGATCCTGATAGAGCTCGAGCGCCGCTTTGATCTGCCCGAGATCCACCGGATGTTCGCCGTGGCACGAGTGCAAAACACCATCATGGGGGCCATCGTCCATCCCGAGTATCATACCCTGCCCGGAATGCGCCGGGTGATTACCGAAATGCGGCGGCGGTCCAAGGGGATCCCGGGAACGGAAGGGATCTTCATCACCCAGTCCCCCCTCTTCCGGCGGCGAGGATCCTTTATCGGCGGCACCAACCTGGAAGTGGAGATCAAGGGGGATAGCCTGGAGCAGGTTCACATCATTAGTAAACGGCTTCGGGGTGATCTGAGTCGGCTCCCCCAAGTCAACTTTGTCAACACAAGCTTCGAAGCGGGGAATCCGGAACTGCAGATCCGCGTGGACCGTGCCAAGGCCTCACAGCTCGGGTTGAGCGCCGGGGAGGTGGGATACGTCGTGGAGACCATGGTGCACGGGACGGGGGCCGGGCAGTTCCGGGAGCGGGGCAAGGAGCTGGACATCATCCTCAAGGGATCTCCACAGGACCTCCGGCGCACACAAGACCTCGAGCAGATTGTCTTCTTCGCTCCGACCGGTCGGCTGGTGAAGCTTTCTGATATCGCGACCGTCCGGTTGGACACGGGTCCCACCAAGGTGGAACACATCGACCGCGACCGGGCGATTAAGGTCACGGTCAACGTGAAGGGCGAAGTCCCTTTGGAGAAGGCGGTCCAGTTGGTGGACCAGGTCGTGGAGCCTGTGCGGAGGGCTCTCCCCCTGGGCACGACCATCGATGTGGCCGGGCAGGCCCAGGACCTCACCATCGCCTGGAACTCCATCAAATGGTCCTTCCTCCTTGCGCTGGTGGTCATCTATCTCTTGATGTGTTCCCTTTTCGAATCGTGGAGCTACCCGCTCATTATCATGTTCACCGTCCCGCTGGCGGCCACGGGGGGGATCCTCGCGGTCAGGCTCGCCAATGCCTTTGAGCCAACCATCAAGATGGATGTGATCACCATGCTGGGATTTGTCATCCTGGCCGGAATCGTGGTGAATAACGCAATCCTCATCATTCACCAGGCCTTGAACCACATGCGAGAAGGTTGGCATTCTCAAGAGGCGATTCTCGATAGTGTCCGAACCCGGATCCGTCCCATCTTCATGACGACGGCCACCACCGTTTTCGGGATGCTCCCCTTGGTCTTTGCGCGGGGATCGGGATCGGAATTGTACCGCGGCTTAGGAGCGGCAGTGCTCGGTGGACTGATAGTCTCCAGCCTCTTCACGCTCATTCTCATCCCCACCCTCTTTTCCCTCTGGATGGATGCAAAGGGTGTCCTGGCTGCATGGCTCTCGCGGAAGCCACGCGATGAGGTCACCGATCGCCCCGTGGCCGCGCCCGCACAACGCTGATTTTTCTTTTTACTTGCTTGCCTTCGTTCCTTCGAATTATGGTGGACCTGCAAATTTTCTTGACAATTTGCCATTCAAATTGTAACAATCTTTTTGTTCATATTTGTATTCTAGTTCCTTAGTCAAAGGAGGTCGGCGTGGCACGAAGACACAGATTGGAAGATATGGTGAAGAGTGTTGGAGCGGTCCTTGGCGAGCGAAAGCGACTGGAGAGGGTGGAAAAGAAGCTCGTCAGGACTTTGAATAAGGCATTATCGAAAATTGGCTATAAAGTGATTCCTGCAAAAGCAGTCGCAAAGGGAGGACGTCGGCGTCGGGCCAAACGTGCGACCGGCGTAGCGCGCCGGCGACGCGCGACTGTTGTAACTCGCCGCCGACGGAAAGGTGGTGCAGCACGCCGACGTGCCCGCGCCAAAAAGAGTTAAGTCGAACCAAATTCAATTTCCTACTACAAGGGTCACCATCGCAGGTGACCCTTTCCTTTTGAAACAGAATTACTCACACATTTGACTTTGTAAGCTCGCACAGTCCCGATCTTTCCGCTTCGTTTTACTCGCCTTCTCTACCCGCGTACAGCACTGCGCTGGTACATCCTCTGGCCCAATTCTGGCACGAGCGTTGCACCGCCTTCGCAGGCGCAGTACGGTCCGCGAGGGCGTTTTGCTTATTGGAAAGAATGCATACCTATGAGTCCGGTGACCCATTTTCTGATGGGGTGGGTCGTTGCCAATGCGGCAAAACTGGACCGTAAGGAACGGGCGGCAGTGACAATTGCAGGTGTCGTTCCCGACATTGACGGTCTTGGCGCAATTGCAGATACGCTCACAAGGCATGAGGACAAACCACTACTCTGGTACTCTAAGTATCACCACATTTTGGCGCATAACATCGGCGCAGCCCTCCTCGTAGCTGCAGCAAGTTTCATGCTGGCGACGCGGCGGTGGAAGACGGCTGCACTTGTGTTTGTAAGGTTTCACCTTCACCTGTTGGGAGACCTCGTTGGCGGCCGGGGGCCGGACGGATACCAATGGCCGATTCCCTACCTGCTTCCTTTTTCCAACGCATGGCAATGGACGTGGCAGGGTCAATGGGAGCTCAACGCCTGGCCGAACTATGTCGTGACCATCGCAGCACTCATGATCACCTTTTACCTGGCTTGGAAACGGGGATACTCGCCACTTGAGATGATCTCGCCCTTTGCTGACCGGGCCTTTGTTGACACCCTCAGATATCGATTCCCATACCCGCGATTGCAACGGCATTGATCTTGGGCGCAGGAATGACGATGGCTGGAACCAGAGAAAATTCAATTATTGGCTGTTTGCTCGGGACTGCTGTGGGGGATAGCGTCGGATTGTCTTGTGAGGGGATGTCAAAACGAAGGCAGCGGCAGGTGTATCCCGAGATCAGCGGACACCGGTTCGTGTTCGGGAAAGGCATGGTCTCGGATGACACCGAGCATGCGTGTATGGTCGCCCAAGCCCTGATCGTCTCGGGTGGAGATGTTGAAACGTTTGCGAAGAGCCTGGCATGGCGCTTTCGATTTTGGTTACTTGGCCTGCCAGCCGGCATCGGATACGCCACATTGAGGGCCGTCCTCAAGCTGTGGCTTGGATTTCCGAGTCATCGAAGTGGTGTTTTCTCGGCAGGCAATGGACCTGCCATGAGAAGTGCCATCCTTGGGGTCTGTTACGGCCACGATACGAAACAACTCCGCGAGTTGGTCAGGGTCTCCGCACGAATGACGCATACAGACCCCAAAGCCGAGTTTGGAGCACTGGCTGTAGCGCTAGCAGCTTTTATGGCCGGTAGGGGATCAGAAAAGGAAGTCCCTCCCAATGAATATTATCACACAGTTCAGCGTGTTTTGGGAACGGAAGCGAATGACTTTCTTCACATCATTCAAAGGACCGTTACGAGTGTTGAAGCACGGCAGTCAATCGAATCATTTGCAGGAAAACTAGGACTCAGCGAAGGTGTCAGTGGATACGTCTATCATACCGTGCCTGTTGTTTTGCATGCATGGCTCAGACATCAAAGCGATTATCGCTCTGCTATTATCGATATTATCCGATGTGGTGGCGATACAGACACGACGGCTGCGATTGTAGGGGGAATTATCGGGGCACAGGTGGGCATGTCTGGTATCCCCCGAGAGTGGATTGGAGGATTGTGGGAATGGCCGAGATCAGTTCGTTGGATAGAGCAAGTTGGTAAGCGATTAGCCGAGGTGTGTTCTCAGGGGACGCGGCGAGGAGCAGTTCCAGTCCCTGTCTATGGACTCCTCGCCAGGAATTTTGTGTTCATGCTTGTCGTGCTGTTCCACGGATTCCGCCGGTTACTGCCTCCGTACTGATTTCGAAGGGGGATTCAGCGGTTTCCATTCATCAATATCCTTTGCTGAGATTTTTGTGCTGCAGGTAAAGGACATAGGCGCCCCACCCAAACGCTATGAGCATCAAGATCACGCCGACCCCGTTCACGATGCCCGCGATGGTGTGATCGTACTGCAACCATCCGAGATCGCGAAGAATGTTGCTCCAATCGTGATAACCCGGGACGTCACGGCCTGTTACACCACCCAGCAAAATCAACTGTTCGGTGCTGGCGTCATTGATGTATGGTGCGGCGTCCATAAAACTCTGGCCCAGCCACCAGAGACCTATCCCGGCGGCGAAGGTATCCCGGGTTTTGAGCAGAAAAGCGCACAGCACAATGAAAGGGATCAACCATTGACCGAGGGTTCCGCCGAGGATGGTCATGAAGCGACCAAGAGGTATGAAGATCACATGGCCCGCTTCATGAAAGACCAGGTTCACGCTATGCATGAAGGACCGGCTGATCGCTGAGGAACCGCCTACCACCGTGTCGTAGTCCATGGAAATGAACTGCAAGCCCAAAATGAAAAAGAAAACGTATAACGCAGCTCGACCGTAAAAGGCAATGGGATTGACCTCTGGCTCCACATAGAATACCAATTCTTTTGTCCACGGCCACCATTCCCCCTCATACCATTTTGCTTTTTCTTGCGCTTGGAGAAGCGTTCTTCGAGGAGAGTAGGGTGCACCTGGAGAGGGGGCAGTGTGCAGCGAAGCTCCACATTGTTTGCAATGGGACTCCGGCATCTGAAAAAATCCGCATCCTGGACAACGCATGGGATAATCCCTTTCACGCGGTATTTCCCTGTAAAAGCAGCAATCTCCGTGCCACCACTCTCCGACTGAGGACGCGTTGGTCCCCCTCCATATCCCCACGCTAAGGTACGGTCCTTGCACATCGTACTGGCTCGTAGATTCTGAAGGGTAGAATGGGAAGTCTCTGCGTAAAACCAATGAGACCAGTTCCACTGAGACATTCAAAGTCTTTTATGGTTTCCCTGGGAATCTTGGCGGTGGCCTTCCTTGCGGATACGGCATCCACCCTTGCGGCCGGCCCCGATATGCGGGTGTATGACCTCAATCCGATGGTTCGCCATCTTTCCACGAACGGATACATCGCCTGGTCCGTAGTCCGCCTGCTGACCGCCGGCGTGCTCCTTGCCCTATACTGGCCGGGTCTGCTTGTGATGCGTGAGTGGGTCGCACGGCGTGGAAAGTGGATAGCGCTGATCCTGCCTTTTTCCTATCGGGAGGTGCGTAGGTACATCCTGGCGGCTTTGATCATTGCGATCGGCCCGCTGAAACTGGTGGCCACCGGTTCCAACCTGTTCCTTCTGAATACTGGTCACAGGCTGTTGCCAGAAGATCTCACGATCGGGCTGGGTATCCTCGTCGGCCTTCTAACCGCCAATGTTATCCTGCTGTGGCATCATCTTCTTTTAAGGCAATCAGAGGAGTGAGTGGCCAGTGGATTCTGTAGGTGGTTGCCATGACTGAAGAGGGATTGCTAAGTCTGCTGGCAGTGATCCCTTTTCCTCCTGCTCTTGTCGCTCATTATTGCTTTTGTAGGGCTCACCTATCGGGGATTTGTCGTTTGGCCGCCCACCCCAAAGCATGAAAATATCGCCTGACAAGTGACCCTTCCTTTCCGCCTGCGACCCCTCAGACCACTCGGCTATGTGTTCATGCTTTGGG